>WNGF01000434.1_pt1 | contig 77292 bp, 68 predicted proteins | sample 5400641 | NCBI WGS metagenome assembly WNGF01 (sample SAMN13153371, study PRJNA577476) | soil metagenome | isolation source: 80 cm soil or saprolite under grassland replicate 2 | place: USA:California | collected 2016-06-15
CACGATGGACATGCAGAAGAAGGCGAAGGCGGCCGGCTTCAAATCCGAGAACTGCATGTACTGCCACGTCGACAAGCTGCCGAAGAAAGACGCCCATGACTTGAACGACCGCGGAAAGTGGCTCGTCGCCGAAAAGGACAAGCGGAAGGCGAAAGAAGTCGACGTCACCTGGCTCAAGGATTACCCGGAAGAGAAGAAGTAAACCTCCTCGCAGGAGAATCAAAAGGCCCGGGCACTGTCCGGGCCTTTTTCTTTTGTTGCGAGCGCGACATCCGTGAGGGACAGACAAGTGACAAATAGTGCGAACGCATCATTCGCCATTCTTCCTACCTGAAACAACATCAGCGACGGGCGACAAGTGAATCTCGCGACGAAGACAGCGCTCCTGTTGTCGATGGCGGCCTGCGCGGCCCTGGGCGAGCCCGCAAAACCGGCCAAGCCGCCGTCGAACGAGGACTGCCAGACCTGCCACGCCGACCCGACCGCCAAACGCGCGGACGGACGCTCCCTCTCCGTCGCGCCGGAGAAGTTCGCGGCCTCGGTCCACGGACAGGCGGGCGTGGCCTGCGTGGACTGCCACACCGATCTCGCCAGGACGAGCGATTTTCCCCACCCGGCGCGCCTCCGGAAGGTCGACTGCGCGGCCTGTCACGACGCGTCGGGCGCGTCGCATCCCTTCCATCCGGACCTCGCCCGCGCCGGTCGCGGCGAGCGAAAGGCGCAGGTCGCGTGCGCGGCCTGTCATGGATCCCACGAAGTCACATCGGTCAAAGACGCCGGTTTCCGCTTCGCGGGATTTCCTCAAGTCGAGTCCTGCGGAAGATGCCACGCCGAAGTCAAGAAACGATTTCTCGCGTCGGAGCACGGCAAGGCTCTTCAGAGCAACGCCCAGCCGGCCCCCACATGCCTCTTCTGCCATCGCAACGCGATCACGCCAGGATCCATCGCCGATCTGGCGACGATGAAGAGGGCCCAGGAGCGGCTCTGCCTGTCGTGCCATCTCAAGGACAAAGCCGTCCGGGACCGCGTTTCCTCGAGCGCCACCTTCATCGCGTCGTACGAGCACAGCGTTCACGGAGCCGCGCTTCTGCGCGGAAACGCTCTGGCGCCGACCTGCGTGGACTGTCACGGCGCCCATGACGAGCGGCATGGCTTCGACGCCTCCTCCTTCGTCAACAAAATGCAGGTCCAGCAGGTCTGCGCGCGGTGCCATCCTTCGGAAAACCGAGCCTTCAGCGCCAGCGTCCACGGCATCGCGATCCAGAAGGGAAACAACGACGCGCCCGCCTGCACCGATTGTCATGGAGAGCACAGCATCCTCTCTCCCAAGGACCCGACCTCTCCGGTCGCCGCGAAAAACGTCTCCGTGCGCGTCTGCTCCTCCTGTCACGCTTCGCTGCCGTTGGCGGAGAAGTGGGAGCTTCCGCGCGACCGGACGCAAACCTTCGCAGAGAGCTACCACGGCCTCGCTTCCCGCGGAGGCGCGGTCGAGGTCGCCAACTGCGCCAGCTGCCATGGAGCCCACGGCATCCTCCCCTCGTCGAACCCGGCCTCGCGGATCCACCGGGCGAATCTCGCGACGACCTGCGGCGCTTCGGGCTGCCACCCCGGGGCCAATGCAAGGTTCGCCCTGGGAAGCGTGCACGTGACCGGCACGAAGAAGGACTCGCCCCTGATCTACTGGATCGCGACGATCTACGTCCTCCTGATCTTCGCCGTCGTCGGGGGAATGCTTCTCCATAACCTTCTCGATTTCGTGCGGAAATCCAGAAGGCTACTGAAGATCCGTCGCGGGGAGATCGCGGAGGAGCCGGCAGGGCACGGCCTTTACTTGCGGATGACTCTGAGCGAGCGGCTTCAGCACGGCGCCCTGGCGCTCTCCTTCCTCCTGCTCGTCATCACGGGCTTCATGCTCCGCTATCCCGAGGCCTGGTGGGTGATCCTCATCCGCCGGGTCTCCGACAAAGCATTCACGCTGCGGAGCCTGACGCATCGCGTCTCGGCCGTCGTCATGGTGGTGGCGAGCCTCTACCACCTCGGATATCTGACGTTCACGACCCGCGGCCGCAAGCTCCTGCGCGACCTCTGGTGGCGGACCAAGGACCTGCGCGACGCGATCGCGACTCTCCGGTACAACGCCGGCCTGTCCCAAGAGAGGCCGCAATACGACCGCTTCAGCTACATCGAGAAGAGCGAGTACTGGGCGCTCGTCTGGGGCACCCTCGTGATGGCGGCGACCGGTTTCGTCATGTGGTTCGACAACACCTTCATCGGTCTTCTGACGAAGTTGGGATACGACGTCAGCCGGACGATCCACTTCTACGAGGCCTGGCTGGCCTCGCTGGCGATTCTCGTCTGGCACTTCTATTTCGTCGTCTTCAACCCGGATGTGTATCCGATGAACATGTCCTGGTGGACCGGCAGGTTGGCCGAGCGCGAGATGGAGGAAGAGCACCCGCTGGAGCTCGAAAGGATCCGCCAGGAGGCTCCGGGACCGTCCGGAAAGTGAAGGGAGCCGGGAAGCCCTTTCGCCTCACTCTGGCCATCCTGGCGTTGGCGGTGGGCCTCCATGGCCAGCAACCGGTACAGCCGAGCTCCGAGGATTGCGCCGCATGCCATGACCCAGGGCCGCGCGTGGGGAAGCGCAAGCCGGGCGAGGCGCCCGCCTTCCATGCCGCCGCGTTGAAGGCATCGCCCCATGCCGCTCTCGACTGCACCTCATGCCACGGCGACATCAAAGAACTGCCTCACCTGGAGAAGCTCCCTCGAGTCGACTGCGGCGCGTGCCACAGTGGCGAGCAGACCCAATACGCAGCGAGCGTGCACGGCAAAGCGGCCGCCCGGCGCGACCCCTACGCTCCCGGTTGCACGAGCTGTCACGGCGCGCACAACGTGCTGCGCCCCTCCAGTCCGGGCTCGCCGACATCCACCATCGAGATTCCGCGCCTCTGCGGAAGCTGTCATAGCGAAGGCACACCGGTCAGCCTGACGCGCCAGATCCCGCAGTCCAACATTCTTGCCAACTACCTGGATTCCATCCACGGGGAAGGTCTGTTCAAGCGCGGCCTGACGGTGACGGCCGTCTGCTCCAGTTGCCACACGGCGCACTTCGTGTTGCCGCACACGGATCCGCGCTCTTCGATTGCTCAACAGAACATTGCAAAGACCTGCACGCACTGCCATGCGCAGATCGAAACCGTGCACCGCAAGGTGATCCGAGGCGAGCTGTGGGAGAAGCAGGCGCATCTCATTCCGGCCTGCGTCGATTGCCACTCCCCGCACAAGGTGCGGAAGGTCTTCTACACGCAGGGCATGGCCAACCAGGACTGCCTGCGTTGCCACAGCGACCCGGGGCTCAAGGCGACCCGGAGCGGACAGGCGCTGTTTACGAATCAGGACGAGCTGGCGCACTCACGCCACGCCAAGATCGCCTGCGTGCAGTGTCACACCGGAGGCAATCCCGCCGAGACGCGGCCGTGCCGCACGATGACCGCCAAGGTCGATTGCTCGATCTGCCATGCCGAGGTCGTCGACCAGTACCGGGAGAGCAGACACGGACAGCTGCTTGCCCAGGGCAGCCCGGACGCTCCGGCGTGCCGCGATTGCCACAGCCCGCACGGAACGCAGAGCAAGAACGACTCGAGCTCTCCGACTTTCTCGCGCAATGTTCCGACCCTCTGCGCCAACTGTCATCGCACCGGCCAGAAGGCGGCCGTGCGCTACAAGGGGAACCAGAGCCGGATCGTCGAGAACTACATCGAGAGCATTCACGGCAAGGGGCTGCTGCAGTCGGGACTCACGGTCACGGCCAACTGCGCGGACTGCCACACCGCCCACCACGAGCTCGCCGCCGCCGATCCGCGATCCAGCGTGAACCGGGCCAACATCGCCCGGACCTGTTCGAAGTGCCATCGGGGAATCTACGAGCTGTTCACCGCGAGCGTTCATTCGCCGGCCGTGACCCGCACCAACAAGGCGCTTCCCGTGTGCGCCGACTGCCATTCGGCGCACAGCATCCAGCGGACGGATCTCTCCAACTTCCGCCTCCACATCATGGATCAGTGTGGCCGCTGTCACGAGAAGATCGCCGAGACCTATTTCGACACGTTCCACGGCAAGGTCTCCAAGCTGGGATACCTGACGACGGCGAAATGCTACGACTGTCATGGGTCGCACGACATCTTGCCGGTGACCGATCAACGCTCACGCCTGAGCCGGGCCAACATCGTTCAGACCTGCGCGAAGTGCCACAGTGGCTCGCATCGGCAGTTCGCGGGGTACCTGACGCATGCCACGCATCACGATCCGAAACGCTATCCCCTTCTGTTCTACACGTTCTGGGGCATGACGGCGCTCCTGGTGGGGACGCTGGCATTGGCGGGCACCCACACGGCGCTCTGGCTTCGGCGCTCGCTTGCGGAGCGCCGGCCGACCGCGGAAAGTCCTCCCGAAGGCGTTCCGATCTACATCCGTCGGTTCACGACCTTCCAGCGCAACCTGCACCTGATGGTGGTCGGGAGCTTCCTAGGCCTGGCGCTGACCGGAATGACTCTGAAATTTTCCTATGCGCCCTGGGCCACGGTGTTGGCGAGGCTCCTGGGAGGATTTCAGGCCGCCGGCTGGATTCACCGCTTCTGCGCGGTGGTGACCTTCACCTATTTCAGCCTCCACCTCTTCGACCTGGTCCGGCAGAAGAAAAAGAGCGGCGAGAGCTGGAGGAAATTGATCTTCGGTCCGGAGAGCATGATGCTCAATCGCCGCGACGGGCGCGAGTTCGTCGACTCGCTGAAGTGGTTTGTCAAGAAGGGGCCGCGGCCCTCGTACGGCCGCTGGACTTATTGGGAGAAGTTCGACTACTTCGCCGTTTTCTGGGGGGTGGCTGTCATCGGCATGACCGGGCTGATCCTGTGGTTTCCGACGGTCTTCACGCGCCTCCTGCCGGGTTGGATGGTGAACGTGGCCACGACCATCCACAGCGACGAGGCGTTGCTGGCCGTGTGCTTCATCTTCAGCATCCATTTTTTCAACACCCACTTCCGTCCGGAGAAGTTTCCGATCGACACGGTGATCTTCACCGGCGGTGTGCCGTTGGAGGAGCTGAAAGCGGACCGCCCGCGGGAATACCAGCAGCTCGTCGAGGCCGGCGAGCTGGAGCGCCTGGTGATGCCGGCGCCCCTTCCCGCAGCCAACCGGAAGTGGCGACGGTTCGGCTTCACGGCGCTGTCGATTGGGCTCTTCCTCATCGTGCTGATGCTCTACGCGCTGATGTTCGTGTATCGGTGATGAGGGGAGCGTTAGACTGAAGATGGACGACCACGAATGAAGGAGCTCTTGAAGTCCTGGCTGCGGCCCGCCGTCTACCTCGGGCAGAATCCGACCTCGCTGACGGGCGCGGTGCTGACGACGAGCACGGCCGTCACGATGCTCGCGTTCTGGGGATACCTGCTCGAGCGGGGCGGCCCGGTGCACTCCTACACCGGCATCATCTTCTTCCTCATCCTTCCAGCTGTTTTCGTGGTCGGATTGATCCTGATGCCCGTCGGCGCGCTGCTGCGGCGCAGACAGCTCCGCGCCCGCGGCGAGCTGCCCGACCACTACCCTCAGGTCGACCTGCGCAATCCCGTCCTCCGCCGGGCCGCGACGCTCGTCTCCGGGCTCACGTTCGTCAATTTCGCCATCATCGGGACGGCCTCGTATCAGGCGGTCGACTACATGGACTCCACGCAGTTTTGCGGGCGCACCTGCCACTCGGTCATGGCGCCCGAGTACACGGCCTATCTGAACTCGCCTCATTCGCGGGTGCCTTGCGTCGACTGTCACATCGGGTCGGGAGCGCCGTGGTTCGTGAAGGCCAAGATCTCCGGTGTTCGTCAGCTTTTCGCCGTCAATCTCAAGACCTACTCGCGGCCCATCCCGTCGCCCGTGCAGAACCTCCGGCCCTCCCGCGACACCTGCGAGCACTGCCACTGGCCCGAGAAGTTCACCGGTGACAAGTTCGTCGTGAGAACGAAATACGCCGACGACGAGCAGAACACGCCGGCCACCACGGTGCTGCTCTTGAAGATCGGCGGCAGGACAACCCAGGGGCTCGTCGGCATCCACGGACGCCACCTCGACACCACCGGACGGATCCAGTATCTGTCGACCGACGGCCGGCGTCAGGTCATCCCCCAGGTCACCTATCTCGACGATGCAGGGAAACGGGTTGATTTTGTTTCCACAGAGGTGAAGTCCACGCCGGCGGATCTGGCGCGCGCGGAGCGCCGGACGATGGACTGCATGGACTGCCACAACCGTCCCACGCACGCCTTCGAGATGCCGGAGCGCGCCGTGGACAAGGCCATGACGGAAGGACGCATCAGCCCGACTCTTCCGTTCGTCAAGAAACAGGCCGTCGCGGCGCTCCGCGCCGAGTACGCCGACCAGGCCACGGCGACCGAGCGCATTCCCCGCGCCCTGGCCGAGTTCTACAAAGCGAAGTACCCGGAGACTTACCAGAACCGCCGCGCCGTCGTCGAGACCGCGGCGGAACAGGTCAAGGAGATCTACCTGCGCAACATCTTCCCGCAGATGAAGATCACCTGGGGGACACACCCGAACAACATCGGCCACGACGATTTCCTGGGCTGCTTCCGCTGCCACGACGGCAAGCACCAGAGCACCGACGGACGCGTCATCTCGGATGACTGCTCGGCCTGCCACCAGATCCTCGCCATGGAAGAAAAGGAGCCGAAGGTCCTCGCGGACCTCGGCCTCAAGTAGCCGGCCGTCGGAGCCCCCAGGACTGGCCGTTCCGTACCGGTTGACCCGGCCGGTCAGCTGGTCCGGGTTCTGGCTCCAAGAGACCAAGAGGCGCTAGCAGGCCAACGGGTCAACGGGTGTCCCAAGAAGTCAAAACGCAGATCTTCAGGCGAATAGGACGGGAGGGATCCTGGCGACCCCTCCCTTGTGCGACGCGAAGTTTCGGTCACCAGATCCAGATGAAGCGGATCTGGAAGGCGTTATCCGTCTTGTTGGCCTTGGTGATTTGCTGTGTCGTCTTGTGCTGGAACAGTTGCCGATAGGAGGGCAGCGGAGAGCCGCTCGGTCTTGTCCTTCGGCTTCGCCTCAGCACTGCCGGCCGCCGCACATTCGACAGCTCGTCCCGCCCGCCCGCACCCCTTCTTCCTCAACCTGCTAGTGCTCGTACTTGAGAGCGATGTGCTCGTGGGTCCCCTTCTTCTTGCGCTCCTCGAAGTTGAAGACAGAGTCCTTGGTGACGAAAGGGCTCTTGGGGTTGTGGCATTGCAACGTGCAGGTCTCCGCCATCGGGACGACGAGGCCCACCTTCAAGAGCTCTGCGCGCTTGTACTCCCTGTTCACGAGCGTCATGTATCCTTGTTTCAGATACTCACCGCCTGGACCGTGGCAGGATTCGCATTGAACGCCGACCAATTCCGGCGTCTTCTCCAGGCTCACGAATCCGCCGGGCTTGCCGTAACCCGTCGTGTGACAGGGCAGGCACTTCTCGTCGTGCGTGTAGTCCTTCTGCGGATCGACGTTCATTTTCTTCTTCGCATCCGCATAGGCACCGGCTTTGAGCAGCTCGAAGGACTTCGCCATCTTCGTCTGCTCCCAGGACTGGAACTGCTTGAGGTGGCATGCCTTGCACTTCTTCGCGCCGACGTAGGAAGGCGTCTCAGCCCGGGCAGCCGAACCCGCCAGTGCGATGAGGCCACCCGCCAGGGCGAACAGGAGCCGGTGTCCAAGAGTTCTCATGGGTTGCCTTTCCTTTCTTTCGACGAAGCGGCCGGCCCGGCGGGCGCGGCGGATTCAGACTTCCAACCTCCGGCGAGAAACGCGAAGAGATGCGCCATCTCGTCCGCCTCGAAATGCGGCCAGGGAACTCCGTAGGTGCTCATCTTTTCGCCCATCTGCGGCGCGTGGTTCCACATCTGCTGCACGATGATCTCCCTGGGCTGGCCGGCGGCAACCGCGCGCAGAGCCGGTCCGACATTGCCCTCGCCGCGGTGCCCATGGCAGGAGGCGCAACCCTTCGCTCGGTAGATCGCCTCGCCGCGCGCCACGTCTCCCGGCCGCCCGTCGTAGCGCGAAAGGAAGAGATAGGCGAAGAGATCCGCCATCTCCTCCTCGTGGAACGCCGGCGGCGCCATACCCAGCGTCCCCATCGCCTCGGCCATCGCCGGCCAGTGGTTCCACATCCGACCCGCTAGCTGTGTGACGCTCCCGCGCAGCTCCCCTTTGCCCAGGTCTGGGCCGATGGCCGCCCCACGACCGAAGATGGCATGGCACCGGGCACAGCCTTTGCCCGCGAAGAGAGCTTTGCCGCGCTTGGGATCGCCCGCCGACTTAAACTCCCGCGTCGTTTCCCGTTGTCCCTGGCTGCGCAGGTAGCCGAAGAGATCCACGATCTCGCTGCCTTCGAACTTGGGCACGTCCATGCCCATGCGCCGGATTGCGGGCACCATGACCGGGCCGTGATTCCACAGGTCCTGGGCGATGCGCAGCGGCGCCGTGCCGCGGGAAAGTCGGTCGAGCGGCGGTCCCGCCGTGCCCCCTTCGCGGCCGATCCGGTGGCACTGGATGCAGTGCTTCTGCGCGAAGAGCACTTTGCCGACTTTCGGGTCTCCCGGTTCGTCAAAATAATTGAGGAAGTAGAGGAAGGCGATCAGGTCGCCGAGCTCGCTCTCCTTGAAGGACGGCCGGACGATCCGGTTCTCCTCCATCTTCCGCACCATCACCTGCGAGTGGTTCCATAGGCCCGCGGCCAGCTCGAAGAACGAGCCCTTGACCTCCGTGCGGCCGAGGTCCGGTCCGACACGCCCGCCCGTGCCGCGCACCGCGTGACACTGGACGCATCCCTTTGCCACGAAGAGCGACTGGCCGCGGACCGGGTCGCCGAACTCGGCGCGGGCCGGCCGCGCCGCCGCGAGCAGAGCGCCGAGCCCAAGCGCGCCGGCCACGGCCGGCACCCGGAGCCGCTTACTCATGTCCAGCCCCCGCGGCGGCCGGCAGGTAGCTCTGGACCCGGACGCGGACTTCCTCCAGAGACTTCTCGCGCCCCTCGTGGATCTCCCAGATCGAGACGATTGGGAAGAGCTTGGTGAAGACGGCATAGAGGAATATGAAGGTCGCGACGAACGCGGCCATCAGCGACCACTCCACCCAGGTCGGCGTGTAAGTGGCCGCCGTAAGCGGAAGTCTCGGATTGGAGAGGCTCGGAACGACGATCAGAAAACGCTCGAGCCACATGCCGATCTGGACCGAGATCGCGGCCGTCACGGTTCCCCAGACCGTCCCCCGCGTCCGGTTGTTCGCGAGCATCGCGAAGGGGACGACAAAGCAGGTCACGACCATCGTCCAGAACAAGGGCGAGAAACGGCCCTCCGTCTTCGAGAGGAAGATCACCATGTGGGACGGCTCGCCCCCGTAGTAGGTCGTCAGGAACTCGGCGAATGTGAAGTAGAACCAAAGCAGCGTCATGACGAGGAGAAGGAGCCCCAGGTTGTTGAAGTGCACGGGCTTGAGGTAGTCCTCCAGGTGATAGGCCCGCCGGATGATTGCCATGGCGATCAGGATCGCGGCGATCCCCGAGAAAATGGCGCCGACGACAAAATAGGGCCCGAAAATCGTCGAGTGCCACATCGGCTGGACCGTCATCGCGAAAACCCAGGAGACGACCGTGTGAACGCTGACCGCGATCGGGATCACGATCACGGCCATCGCGGCGATCGCCCGGTCGAGCAGGCGCCGCTGCCGGGGCGTGCCGGTCCAGCCGAGGGCCAGCGTGCGGTAGAGCCATTTGCGGCCCGGAAAGTTGTCGCGCAGGATCGCGATGTCGGGGATGAGCGGGAGGTACAGGTAGATCGTGCTGGCCGTCAGATAGGTCGCGATCGACGAGACGTCCCACAGCAGCGGCGAGGTGAAGTTGCCATGGCGCAGGACGTTGAAGACCCGGTCGGGCCGGCCCAGGTCCAGGATCACGCACCCCATTCCGAAGAAGAGGACCAGCACGGTGATCACCTCGGCCGAGCGCGTGATCGAGCGCCGCCACTCGGCGTGCGCTAGCCGCAGAATCGCCGAGATCAGCGTGCCGGCGTGGCTGATGCCGATGAAGAAGACGAAGTTGGTGATGTAGAGGCCCCAGTAGACCGGGACGTTCAAACCGGTGACCGAAAGACCGCGGCGCAGCTGGGAGAGGTAAGCAAAGACGCCCCAGGCCGCTACCGAGAGCAGAATGGCCGCGCTGATCCAGAACGCGCGGCCGGTGCGCTCGATGGGGACGAGCAGCCGGGCGTCCTCGCCGAGCTCAAACTTCTCCACCCCATTCTCCTTTCGACAGGTAGACGACCTTGGGCCGGGTCCCGAGCTCCTCGAGCAGCCGGAAGGCGCGCGGCCCCTGCTGAAGCCTTGCCACGGCGCTCTTCGGATCGTCGAGATCTCCGAAGACCATTGCATCCGCGGGACACGTCTGGACGCACGCCGGAACGTAGTCGCCTTCCCGCAGCGGCCGGCCCTCCGCCCGGGCCTGGTCGCGCGCACGCTGCAGGCGGTGGTGGCAGAACGTGCACTTCTCGACGACCCCCTTGGGTCGCACCGACACGTCGGGGCTCAAGCTGTCCTCCATCGGGCGCGGCCACTGCGGGCGGTCCCAGTTGAAGTGGCGCACCGTGTAGGGACACGCGGTCGTGCAGTAGCGGCACCCGATGCAGCGGGGATAGACTTGGGCGACGAGTCCCTCGCGGTCGATCTGGGTCGCCTTCACGGGGCAGACGCGGGTACACGGGGGACGCTCGCACTGCATGCAGGGCAGCGGCACCAGGCGCAGCTCCGGCCGCGTCGCGTGCTCCCCGGCCTGGAAAGGAACCAGGCGCAGCCAGGAGATCGCACGGCCCCTCTCGGCGCGCTCCGGCCCGGCGGGCGCGACGTTGTTCTCGGCCTGGCACGCCACCACACAGGCCTGGCACGCCGTGCAGCGGTCCAGATCGATCACCATCCCCCAGCGCGCCACGCCTAGGCCTTCCTCTCCGCCGGGCGGCCGAGCGCGCCTCCGGCCCCCTTCGTCACCCGCACCTTCGTCGCGCCCGGATCGGGCAGCCCGGAGAAGAGCTCCCGCTCGCCCGAGACCAGCCGCAGCGGGTTTGACCCGATGCCGGCCGCCCAGCGGCCGCCGGCGCGCTTTCCCTGGCCGACCGGGATCGCGACGACGCCGGGCACGACGCGCAGGCCGATGCGAGCGCGCACGGAGATGGCGCCGTGGGGCGAAGAGACCGTCACACGATCTTTGTCGGCGATTCCGAGCGAAGCGGCCGTTTCCGGATGGATGTCCGCCCACGTCTCCCACCGCTCCTCCTCACCGGGGTCGAGAATCCCTTGCAGGAACGGCAGCTCGGCGCCCGTGCCGCCCGCCAAGGCGAGGGGCTCGAAGAGCACGAGGGCGAGCTCTTCGGGCTTGGCCTGCTCGCGGCCGCCCGCCACGGCCGCCCGGGGGCGGCGCTCGAGGACGTCCGCCCGGAACTCGAAGCGCCCGGAGCGCGTCTTCAGGACGCGTTTCCAGTCACCGTGATCGTAGAAGGGATCCCACCAGCCGCCGGTCTCCCGCGACTTCGTCCACAGCTCCTCGGCCGACCGGTAGCCCGGCACCCACCAGCCCGCCCCCTCCATCATGCGGGCCCAGGCTTCGTCGAACGCCGTGCCCATGATGGCGCCGCGCTTCTGCTCGTAGAGGCCCTCCATCTCCGCCTGGAGGAGGGACTGGACGTCTTTCCAGGGAAACGCCGCGGCGACCTCGGGTCCGGTGCGCCGGGCCAAGTCGAGAAAGATCTCGGAGGCCGGCCGAACGTCGTGGAGCGGTCGAGCCAGCGTCGGCAGGGAAAGGCTGACGACGGGATAGGGCACGCCCGGTGGCGTCGTGTGGAGCTCCCATTGCTCGAGGAAATGCGCCTGCGGAAGGATCCAGTCGGCGCAGAGGGCCGTGTCGTCCGGCATCGTGGCGAAGGAGACGACCAGCGGCACCCGCTCGAGCGCCGCGGCATAGCGATCGGGTGCGAACGAGGCGAACACAGGGTCCGCATCCAGGATCAGGACCGCCTCGACGGGGTACGGCGACCCGGAGAGAATCGCCTCGGCCAGCCGCTCGGGGTCGGAGGGAAGAGACGCGAAGTCGCCGCTGCCCGCGCCGTCCAAGCGCGGACGAGAACGCCCGCGGCGCGTCACGGCGTCCTCGGGCAGCTTGGGCCACGCGGCAAGCGGCGCCTCCTCGGGCACGAGCACGCCGCCCTGCGAGTCGATGCTGCCGAGCAGCGCGTTGAGCGTTTGCGCGACGAGATGTCCGTGGAGAGAGCCGGGCAGCAGCGGGCCGCGGCGCGGGCCGACGGCCACGCCGCGGCGGGCGGCGGAGAGCTCGCGCGCCACCCGCAAAATCACGTTCGCGGAGGCGCCGGTCTCCTCGGCCACGCGCTCCAGGCCGTAGTCGCGCTCGAGCAGCGCGCGCAGGCCGCGCCGAGGCTCTCCCCTGTTTCCGGCCACGTCTTCGAGCCCCGCCGTGTGTCCGGCAATGAACTCCCTGTCGTAGAGCCCCTCGGCGACGATGGCCGCCGCCACGCCGAGGCCGAAGACCCCTTCGGTACCCGGCCGGACGGCAATCCACTGGTCGGCCGAGGCGGCCGTAATGGACAGCCGTGGCTCGACCTGCACGAGCTTGCCGCGCCGGCCGGTTCGGCCCTGCCGGAAGTGACCGTACGAACGCGAGGCGTGGACCGGCGAGCTCCAGGCCTCCAGCAGCGCGCCGCCGAGCGAGAGGACGTAGTCGGCGGAAGAGAGATCGTAGGCGGGGTTGGCCAGCAGACCCTGGCCGAGTTGCAGGGCGAGCGAGGCGGAAACCTCTCCGCGGTCCAGTGTCACGTCGTTGGGAGAGCCGAACGCCGCGAGAAAACGCTGCGCCAGGCGGCCACCCACGTGCCGGGCGCCGCCGCGCAGCAGGACGAGCGACTCGGGCCGCCCTTTCTCTCTGAGGGGCGCGAGACGTGCGGCGATCTCCCCGAGCGCGCGGTCCCACGAGACTCGCTCGAAGGATCGGAGCGCTCCACGCGGCCCGACCCGACGCAAGGGTCCGGCGAGGCGGTCGGGATGGTAGAGGCTCTGGAGAGCCGCCTGCCCGCGGGGGCAGAGGCGACCGCCGTTGACCGGATGGAGCGGGTTGCCGTCGACCTTGACGACTCGCTCGCCGATCCGCCGGACCCGCAACCCGCAGCCGCCCGAGCAGAGGCCGCACACGGAGAGGACGAAGCTCTCGGGTCCCCGCGGCGGATAGACGGGCAGGTCGGTGGCCTGGAGAAAATCGCCCAGCGCCCGTCCCGCCGGCACGCCGGCCGCCACCCCCGCCGCCGCACCGACCGCGAAACCCAGAAAGCGCCTGCGGCTGACGCTCGCGCTCCGCTCCATCACACGCTCCGCAATCTGCTCATCGGTGACAGGTCAGGCAGCCCGCCGACGCTCCGCGGCGGCGGTGGCAGTCGATGCAGTCCTTCATGACCAGGCGCTTGACCCGCGACGGCGGCTGCGTGCTCTTTCCGATCTCTCCGTGGCAGACCGGGCAGTCGAGCTTGGCCACCACGACGTGGCGCCGATGCGACGAGAAAACGTGGGGAGGCTGGCGGAAGAGAGGTTTCCAGTCGAGAGGCTGACCCGCCTTCAGCAGCCGGACGAGCTCGCGCTCCTCGGCGCTCTTGCCCTGCGGCTCGAGGTGGCACATCGCGCAGACGTCGGCAGCCGGAAGACCGGAGAAGGTCTCCGTCTCGAAGAACTGGTGGCAGGTCGAACAGTTGAGCGAGGCCTCCTCGACGTGCTTGCGGTGGTTGAAGGCGATCGGCTGGCGGACCGGCTTCGTCGGCCCGTGGTACGGAAGCAAGGCAACCACCGCCGCCGTGATCGTGAAGGGAATGAGAAAACCGAGAGCGGGCGCCGCCCACCGAGCGCGGCTCTTGATCATCGCTCGTTCCCCGGGGACGTATTCAGGAAAGTGATGAGATCCCCGACATCGTTCTCGGCCAGCATCGGCCACGGCATGCCCAGCTCCTGAGCGCGCCGGTACATTGCGGGGCCGTGCCGCCAGAGGGCGGTCGCCATCGCCACGGCCGTGTAGTTCTTGCCGCGCCCGCGAATTTTCGGCGCCTGAGGAGTGCCCTGCGCGAGCCGGCCGTGGCAGTGGCTGCAACCGCGACCGGCAAAAAGCACCTCGCCGACCTTCGCAGAACCTCCGGGCTCGGCGTAGCGGAAGCTGTAGAGAAACGCGAGCAAGTCAGCCATCTCTTGCTTGCGAAAGACGGCGCGAGCGATATGCAGATGCTCCATCTGCCGCAACATCGCCGGAGAGTGGTTCCACATCGACCCGGCGAGCTCGAGGATCGTGGCCGGCAGCTGGCGGCCCGGCCCGAGCTCGGGACCGACGCGCCCGGCCTCGTCTTTGATCGAGTGGCAGGCGGCGCACGACTTGTCCCGGAAGACCTGCCAGCCGCGTCCGAAGTCGGCTTTGAGCAGGTCCTCGTCCAGCCTGGGGGCTGTGCCTCCACCCCGGACATAGCTCAAGATGTCGTTCATCTCGCGGCCTTCGAAGCGAGGCCGGTCGGCGTCACTGGCCCCCGCGTGGTTCCACATCGCTGTCGCCCAGCCGATCGCCGTGATCGTCGCGCCGAGGGCCGTGACGTCCCTCGAGGCGAGATCTCCTTTGTTCCTCACGCGGTGGCAGGCGACGCAGCCCTTCGCGGCGAAGAGGCTCTCGCCCCGTGCGGCGTTGCCCGGCTCTCCGACGTATCGGAGCGTGTAGACGTAGGCGAGGAGGTCGGCCATCTCCCGCTCGCTGAAGGCGGGCGGGACGATCTTCTGCGCCTGCATGCGCTCCCACATCTGGGGAGCGTGGTTCCACATCACCGTGACGAGCTGGTCGGGCCTCGACTTGCCCGACTCGTCGGCGGCCAGATCCGGGGCCTGGCGCGCCTGGCCCGCCCCGGGGCTGTGGCACGAAGCGCACCCCTTCGTCTGAAAGAGCTCCGCCCCGGTCCGAGGGCTCCCGGCCACGAGCGAGGACCATCGGTTCTGGGACTGCCTTCTCTCCCAGAGCAGAACGGCGAACAGAAGACCGACCGCGGCGATCGCCAGAATGATTCGAATCCACAGCCGCGCCCTCAAAGGCCTCCTACCTCTCGTGTCGAGTCCCGACTGCTGCGATGACACGGAACCGTTTTCCTGGCCTGCTCCCTTGCACGCCATCTGCCACTCGTCTTCTCGGAACTGCCGAGCCTCTGCCCATTGCGGAACGGCCTTTCAGGGCAAGCATTTCCGGGCGCCCGCAGCAAGCGTGTCGGGACCGGCGGCCCGCGCGGCCGCGAGGATCTCGTGTCAGAAAAAGCGCCAGCGTCCGAAAATCTGACGGAGGAGGCGCGCGCGCCCGGAGGGACTTCAACCCTCCTGGTGATACTGACGCAACTTGCGGTGAAGGGTGTCGCGGGAGATGCCGAGCAGGGAGGACGCGCGCGTGCGGTTGCCCTTGCAGAGGCGCAGAGCCTGTTCGATCGCGGCGCGCTCCAAAGTCTCGAGAGAAAGCGGCTGCTCGCCGAAGCGGCCGGGCAGTGCGGCGCCCTCGGATTTGCGCAGCAGAGGTGTCAGATCCTTCTCGGTGATGACGTGGGGGTCATCCCGCGAGAGCGCGGTCGCGCTCTCCAGGACGTTCTCGAGCTCTCGCACGTTGCCGGGAAAAGAGAAGTTGACGAGCAGATCCACCGCGGAACGGGACAGCGTGATCTGGCGACCCGTGCGGCGCGAGATCCGGCCGATGAAAGTCTGCGCCAGCACGAGCACGTCCTCCGGCCGCACGCGCAGGGGCGGCAGCTCGATCACCACGGTGGCGACCCGGAAGTAGACGTCCGGCCGCAAGTGCTCGTCTCGAAGCGCCGCCAAGGGACGGTTGGACGCCGCGACGATCCGCACGTCGACGCGCACGGGCTTCGCGCTGCCGACAGGCCGAAGCTCGCCCTCCTGGAGCACCCGCAACAGCTTGACCTGCGCCTCCCTGGGCATCTCGCCGATCTCGTCGAGGAACACGGTTCCGCCGGCGGCCGCCACGAAGATGCCGGGGGCATCCGCATAGGCGCCGGTGTAGGCGCCGCGCCGGACGCCGAACAGCTCGCTCTCCACGAGCTCCCGCGGGATCGCTCCGCAGTTGACCGGTACGAAGCTGCGGCCCGCGCGAGGGCTCGACGCGTGGATCGCTCGGGCCAGCAGCTCCTTGCCCGTGCCCGTCTCGCCGATCAGTAGCACGGAGGCGTCGGTTGCGGCGACGGTCTGCGCACGCTCGATGGCCCGGAGCATCGGGGGGGAAACCGAGACGATCGTCTCGAAACACGGAGCCCGGTCGAGGTTGGCCTCGAGCTGCCGCACGTGCTCCTTCAGCTCGAAGACCTCCACCAGCCGCGCCACCTTCTTGCGCAGCGCGTGCGAGTCCATCGGCTTGGTGAGAAAGTCCTCCGCGCCCCGCTTGATAGCCTCCACGGCGTTCTCGATCGTGCCGTATCCGGTCATGACCACAACGGCGAGATCGGGATCACGCCGGTGGAGCTCGTCCAACAGCACCAAGCCATCGGTGACCGGCATGATCAGGTCGACGAGCGCGACCGCGATGGAAGTCCACGACGAGGATGCCGCACGGATGCGGCACGAAGGAGGAGCTCACGGGGTCGCCTTCTCGGTCCCGGGAGCCCAGACCGGCAGCTCGACAAAGGCCACCGTTCCCCTGCCCGGCGCGCTCTCGAGGCGGATCGAGCCCCCGTGCTCGAGCACGATGCTGCGGGCAATCGCGAGGCCGAGCCCGGTGCCCTTGCCCGGCCCCTTGGTCGTGTAGAACGGCTCGAAGACGTGCGGAAGCTGTGACGGCGCAATGCCGCACCCCTCGTCGGCGATCCGGATCTCGATGCGCTGACCGCCTGCCGTCCGGAGGCATCGAACGTCGATGTTGCTCCCGTCGGCAACGGCGTCGAGCGCGTTGGAGAGAAGGATCAGCAAGAGGGCCTCGAGCAGGTTACGGTCGGCGAGCACCTGGTCGCCGTCCACCACGCTCACATCGAGGGAGACCCGGACGCCCCTCGCGTCGAGCGCCGGCGCCAGGAAGCCAACGACCGAGGAGAGGCAGCCGGCGATCGGCTGAGGTTCCTTGCTCGCGGCCGGACGGCGGGCGAACTCGAGCAGGCGCCTGACGAACTGCTGGCAGGAAAGGATGTTGTTTTCCAGCCTCTCGAGGTCCGGCTGGACTGAAGCGTGGCGGGATCGCTCGCGCATCATCTGGACGCGCAGCAGCATCGCGGCCAGGGGGGTGTTCAAGTGATGCGCTGTCCCCGCCGCCATCTTGCCCATGCTGGTCAGTTTCTCGATCTCCAGCAGGCGCTCTCGCAGGCGGACTCGCTCGCGGATATCGGAGGTCACCTCCAGGAAGAGGTTCTCCCCCGCCGCTTCCTTAAACGGCAGCAGGGAGAGCTGGACCTCGATGTTCGCTCCGCTCCGATCGCGGCGCCGCGTTTCCAGGTCGACGACGGGCCGACCCGCGAGGACCTCCTGCTCCAGCCGGAGCAGCTCGTCAATCCGGTCCGCGGGCACCGTCTGCAGGGGCCGCTCAAGGACTTCCTCTTTGGCCCAGCCGTAGAGCCTCTCCGCCGTCGCATTCCATTCGGTCACGCGGAGGTCCGCGTCGAAGAGCACCACCGCCCCCGGCGAGACCTCCAGAAGATGCCGGTAATGCTCCCGGGACCGGCGCAGCTCCTCCTCGCTGCGCCGGCGCAGCCGCAGCACGTACCAAGCGGCCCACGCGGCCAACAGCAGTGAGGAGACGACGCCGCGACTGATGTAGAGGTAGTGGAGCGTGACGTAGTCGACGTCGCGGAAAAGTCGGCTCTCCACCAGCTCCCAGGCGGCAAAGACGAGCGCCACGATGCTGACGCTCGACAGAAGGAGCGTCATCCAGAACCACCGGGCCTCGTCCACCCTGCGTCTCATGAGGTCCGACAATCGGAGATTTCTACTTCTGGCGGGCGACGGCGGCGCGGTGGTAATCGGCCAGGGCTTTGCGCACGATGCGGCGCAGGTTCTTCAGGCGCCGGCGGGCGCGCTCCCGTTCGAGGGCCTCGAGCCTCTGGCGGCGAAACCAGACGACCTCCCGCCAGAGCAGGTCCACGGCCCGCTTCCACCGGTCCTCGGCGGTCACGACTGCAAGATCGAGCGTCTCACCCATAGTGGCCCCTTCCCGAGTCACTCCATTCTTCGAGCGGCCCCGGGACACCTCCCTGATGCAGTTGCATCACCGTTTCACGGCATTGTCTCGGTAGGTCCGGGCGCCGACGTGGCGATCATGCGCTCAAGGGAGACCAGGCCGATCTGCCGGCGTTCGTCGAGCACCGCGAAGAGCGGGTCGGTCGGCCGGAGGCCCTCGCGCCCCGGCCGCCAGAACTCGTAATGCAGCCCGGGCGCGAGGGCCCAGCCCGTCTTTCCCGCTGTGCCGAGTTTCTGGCGCCGCGCCAGACGCTCCCCTCGCCGCACTTCGATCTTCGCCAGATGCCCGTACAGAGTCACGCCGCTGGCCCCATGGGAGATGACGACCATGTTGCCGAGCTGCCACAGCCGCCCACCACGTGAGACGCGAACGGAACCCGTAAAGACCACCACGCCGGCGCCGGCTGCCAGGACAGCCGCTCCCTCGGGCGCCGCCAGCTCGACGCCCGGAAAGAACTCCTGCGCCCCCGTCCAGGGCGACGTGCGCAGCCCGAAAAAGGCCGCCGGCTCGCTCACGCCGCCCGCGATCGGAAGAATGGCAGGCACGCGGCGCGGCAAGTCGGGATCGGCGCGCTCGCGCTCCTCGAGCAAGGTCCTCGCCTTCTCGAGGCCCCGCGAGTAGGCCTGCAGGCCCGCCGCGACCGCTTCGACGTCGGTTGCGGCGAGCACGCCTCGCTCGGGCTCGAGGCTGCGCGGCCAGGTCGCCGGCGAGAGGTCGTACAGGAAGGCGATCCGGTTCAAGAGGTCGCCACGATCGAGCGCACGCTCCCGAAGCGATGCCGCCAGCCGGGCGACGCGGTCGCGGTCGTTCCGGAAGACACGCGCCTCGCGAGTCAGCCTCGGAGTCTCCATCTCGCGCAGCCAGCGTCGCGCCGCGATGGGCGCGGTCATCCAGAGGGAGAGAGTGGCGAGCGCCACAGCGCCCACGAGCCCCGTCAAGACGCGCTCGCCCGCCGGTCCGAGCGAGAGCGTGCGCACCGTGCCGCGACCCGTCGCGGGATGGAACTGAAGCTCCATGGGCCAGCCCCGATTCTAGTCGCTCAGAACCTCCCGGCTGGTCGCGACGGACTGTCTGCGGCCGAAAAGCCTACTCCGGCATCACGGCGACGAGCCCGAGCTCCCGCCGGTCGTCGGAAAGGCCGAGACGCTTCGGGACGAAGGACCGCGAGACGCGAAAGAGGACGATTCGAGCCCGGTCCGCCGGGGCCGAAAGACGCAGCGCGACGGCCTGGCCCGGCACGAGCCGGTGCTCGAAAACGAGGCCTCCGTCCACCGTCGCCTCGATGTCGACGGGAGAGGCCTCGGGCGCGTACTCGGCGAGTGTCAGGCGGCGCTTTTCGCCCGGGCCCAGCCGAAGGGCGAAGCGCTTCCGCGTCCAGCGGAAGGCCCCTGCTGCGCCGACTTCCCGCTCGTAGAAACCGATGCGCGAATCGTAACGAAACGTTTCCTCCGGCCGCGCCGTGGACAGCGTCGAGATGACGACGGCCGCCGCCGAGGTCGCGATCGCCGCCCGCCGCAAGAGCCGCGCCCCGCGCGTCTCGGCCTGCGCGTCTGCCTCCACCACGACGGCCGTAAAGAGAAAGAAGAGCAAGCAGACGTCGGGCGCAAACCAGTGCGATCCGAAGACGAGAGCCAACAGGAAGGCGAGCACCGCAGCGGCCGCGCCTGCCCCGACGAGATCGGCGTTCCAGCCGGAGATCCGCCGCACCGCAACCCTGGCCAGCCTCCCGGCAAAGAGGAGCGTCAGAAGCAGCCCCGGCAGGCCCGTCTCCGCCAGCGCTTGGACGTACGCACTGCCAGGATTGTCGCGGGTGGGCAGCGACTCGCCTCCCTGGGCGAGCGCATCGGGCAGCCGCCACGAGAACGCGCCCAGGCCGACACCGGCGAGGGGGCTCTCGAGGAAGAGCCTCCCGGCGCAGGACCAGAGCAAGGGCCGCGCCGAAGCGCGCTGCTCGGCCGGCACCGAGGAGTCGAAGGTCTGCGCCAGGCGTTGGCCGAGGGTGCCTGGAGCCGCGCGCGAGATAAGAAGACCCGCGACGAGGGCGATTGTCACGGCCGCGGTCACGACCGCCAGACGGAATCCGGCCGGGAGTCGCCGGCCGAGGAGCACGCTCGCGGCCGCCAGCAAGACGAGCAGGAATCCGCTGCGCGAGCCGGACAGGAAGAGGCCGACGAGAAAGACCGCGAGCAGGACTCCCAAGAACGCCCGCCGCTCTCTCGAGCGCCCGTATGCCACCACGCCGAACACCAGGGCGAGCGCACAGAGCAGTCCGAGCGAGTTCGGGTCGGCGGCCCCTCCGGACAGCCGCCCGCTCATCCGCCAGAAGGGACTCGCCTCCGGCGGCAGGATGCCGAAGCGCTGAAGGACGGACGCGGCGGCCGCGACTCCGACACCGAGCAGCGCGGCGTTGGCCGACCGGCGCCGGGCTGCCACGCCCGAGCGGCGCAGCAGGAAAAACAGGGCCGCACCAGCCCCGACGGAGGCCAGCGCGAAGGCCGTCTCCCGGATCGCGACGGAATCGGCCAGACCGGCGACGTTGACCGCCCGGCCTGCGAGCCCGTGCTCGACGGCCCAGAGCGTGCGTGCGCGAGCGAGCGCCAGGGCCGATCCCAGGAGCCAGACAATCGAGAGCCCCGCCAGAGGCCCGTCCACGGGTGAGGGCTCGGAAGAGCTCTCGAAGTCGTAGATGAAGCGAAAGGTCCAGCCCGCCGCGAGGCCGGCAAACAGCAGGACGGGCCAGGCTATCGGATCCGAGCCGCCGAAGAGCCGGACCAGAAGGCCCGTGCAAGGGAAGAGAAAAGCGAACGCGGTCAGGCCGCGGTCGCCGCGGCCCGCAGAAACCAGCGCCAGGACGACAGCGACCACGAGCACCGGCAACCGGTCCGGAGCGCCCGCCGGAAAGCCGAGGAATAGCAGCACGACCCCGCCCGAGACAGCGAGAACAAAGAGCAGGATCCGGACACCCGTTCCCGGCTTGCGCCCTCCGTTCGGCGTCACCGATCGGTCATCCGATTCTGTAATAGTCCTGCAGCGCCGCCACGCCGGTCGTTCCCTCCTGTCGCGCGCGGATGCCCTCGACGGCCGCGGCCGATGCCGAGAGCGTCGTCAGGCACGGGATGCCGAGGCGCAGGGCCGCGGCCCGAATGGATGCTTCGTCGTAATGCGATTGTCCGCCCAGGGGAGTGTTGATGACGAGTTGAATCTCGCCCGCCTCCATGCGGTCTACGGCATTGGGCCGTCCCTCGTTGACCTTGAGAACGAGCTCCGCCGGCAGGCCCGCCTCGGCCAGGGCGCGGCGCGTCCCCTCGGTCGCGCAGAGGCGGAAGCCGAGATCGGCAAGCTCGCGGGCGATCGGCATCAGATTCGCCTTGTCGTAGGGGTTGACGGTCAGAAAGGCCTGACCGCGCGTGGGCAACCGCGTTCCAACCCCTTCGCAGGCCTTCGCGAACGCGTCTCCGAAGCGCGGCGAAATGCCCATGACTTCGCCGGTGGACTTCATCTCGGGGCCAAGCAGCGTGTCCTCGCCCGGGAACTTCTTGAAAGGGAAGACGGGAGCTTTGATGAAGAAGTCCGCCGGCCGCCGCTCGGGCGGCAAGCCGAGCTCGGAGAGCGACCGCCCGGCTGCCAGCAGCGCCGCCGCCCGCGCCATCGGAACGCCGATGGCCTTCGAAACGAACGGCACCGTGCGGGAGGCTCGCGGGTTGACTTCCAGGACGTAGACGTCGTCGCCCTGGGTTGCGAACTGGATGTTGACCAGCCCGCGCACACGGAGAGCCGTCGCGAGCAGGCGCGTCGCCCGATCGATCTCGGAAAGCTGCGCCGGCGTGACCTTCCAGGCGGGCAGAACCGAGAAGGAGTCGCCCGAGTGGATGCCCGCCTCCTCGATGTGCTGTTGGATGCCGCCGATCCAGGTTTCCTTGCCGTCGGAGAGCGCGTCCACGTCGTACTCGAAGGCGTCGTCGAGAAACCGGTCGATCAGGACCGGGTGCTCGGGCGAGCTCTCGAGCGCCTTGCCCATGTAGGCCTCGAGGTTCGCGTCGTCGAAGACGACCACCATCGCGCGGCCCCCCAGAACGTACGAAGGCCGAACCATGAGCGGATAGCCGATCCTCTTCGCGGCAGCGAGGGCTTCTCCGACCGAGCGCACCTCGCCGTGCTCGGGCGCGCGGATGCCGAGCTCCTTCAAGAGCTTGCCGAAGCGTCCGCGGTCCTCGGCCAGGTCGATGGACTCGGGAGAGGTCCCCCAGATCGGGTAGCCGGCCGCCTCGAGCGCGCGCGCGAGCTTCAGAGGCGTCTGACCGCCGAACTGAACCAGCACGCCGTCCGGCCGCTCGTTGTCGAGCACGGAAGACACGTCCTCGAACGTGAGAGGCTCAAAGTAGAGCCGGTCGGAAGTGTCGTAATCCGTCGAAACGGTCTCCGGGTTGCAGTTGATCATCACGGTCTCGAAGCCGGCCTCGGAGAGGGCGTAGCAGGCGTGCACGCAGCAGTAGTCGAATTCGATGCCCTGGCCGATCCGGTTGGGGCCGCCGCCTAGGATGACGACTTTCTTCGTCTCCGTGCGGATCGACTCGTTCTCGTCCTCGTAGGTCGAGTAGAAGTACGGCGTCTCGGCTTCGAACTCCGCCGCACAGGTGTCGATCGTCTTGAAGACCGGAAGGACGCCGAGCTTCTGGCGCCGCGCGCGCGCCGCGTCCTCGAGGCAGCCCATCGCCCGGGCGATTCCGCGGTCCGACAGGCCCAGTCGCTTGGCGCGCTTCAAGTCCTCGCCAGAGAGATCGGCGAGGCGCCGCCCCGAGAGACACCGCTCCTCCTCGACCATCTTCCGGATCGGGTCGAGGAACCACGGGTCGATCTTCGTCCGGGCGGCGATGGCGTCGACGTCCATGCCTGCCAGGAAGGCACGGCGCAGGTGAAAGATCCGCTCCCACGTCGGCTCGGACAGCCCCGCCTCCACCTCGGCCTGCGACAACGACCCCCGGCCGTCGTCGAGGCCGTCGCGCCCGATCTCCAGCGAGCGGATGGCTTTCCCGAATGCCTCGGCAAAGGTTCGGCCCACGGCCATGGCCTCGCCCACCGACTTCATCTGGATCGTCAGGCGGGGGTCCGCCTTGGGGAACTTCTCGAAAGCCCACCGCGGGATCTTCACGACGACGTAGTCGAGAGCCGGCTCGAAACAAGCCGGCGTCTTCTTGGTGATGTCGTTCGGAATCTCGTCGAGCGTGTAGCCGACGGCGAGCAGCGCCGCGATCTTGGCGATCGGGAACCCCGTCGCCTTGGACGCCAGGGCCGAGGAGCGCGACACCCGCGGGTTCATCTCGATGACCACGCGCCGCCCGGTCTTCGGCTCCACGGCGAACTGGATGTTGGAGCCGCCCGTTTCCACGCCGACCTTGCGAATCACCGCCTTGGCCTCGTCGCGCATCGCCTGGTATTCGCGATCCGAAAGGGTCATCTGCGGCGCGACGGTGATCGAGTCGCCCGTGTGGACACCCATCGCATCGAAGTTCTCGATCGAGCAGATGATGATGACGTTGTCCGCGTGGTCCCGCATCACCTCGAGCTCGAACTCTTTCCACCCCTCGACCGATTCCTCGATGAGGACTTCGCGCGCCGGCGACTCGGCAAGGCCGTTGGTCACGACGCGGCGAAATCCCTCGGGCGTCCGCGCCGTGCCCCCGCCCGAGCCGCCGAGCGTGAAAGAGGGACGGATGACGAGCGGAAGGCCCAGCTCCGCCGCGGTCGCCTCCGCCTCCTCGAGGGATCGCGCGCGGCCCGAGCGCGGCACATCGGCGCCGATCTCGAGCATCGCCTCCTTGAACAGCTCCCGGTCCTCGGCGAGGCGCACGGCCCGCTCGCTGGCACCGATGAGCTTGACGCTCCACTTCTCGAGGATGCCGCGGTCCGCCAGGGCGAGAGCGAGGTTCAAGCCGGTCTGGCCCCCGACCGTGGGCAGGATCGCGTCCGGCCGTTCTTTCTCGACGATCCGCTCGAGGTACTCCGGTGTCAGGGGCTCGACGTAAGTCGCGTCGGCCAGCTCCGGGTCCGTCATGATCGTGGCCGGGTTCGAATTGACCAGGACGACCCGGTACCCTTCGTGGCGCAACGCTCGGACCGCTTGCGTGCCGGAGTAGTCGAACTCGCAGGCCTGACCGATCACGATCGGGCCCGAGCCGATCACGAGGATCGACTCGATGTCAGTGCGTTTCGGCATCGGCGGCGCAGTATAGCTTTCGGCTGCGGCGTTCGCTTCGCGAACGGCACAGCGGCGCCGGAAACGCTCTCAGCGCGGTGAGACGGTGCGCGTCGTGCGTTTCGGAGACCGCGACGGGCGCGAGGCCTCGCGCGTGTCGGCCGCGTGACAACTGGCGGTCAGGATGTCGCCGTTCCTGCCGAAAGCGAGCAAGCGATCGCCGGCGAAAGCCACGCCGTACAGATCGTCGGTCGTGCGGGAGTCGAGGACGGCCCACGAGACGCCGTCTGCGCTCTCGAGCCTCAAGCCCTGTTCGCCCACGATCACCCACCGATCTCCGGCCCAGGTCACACCGTAGAGCGCGCCGCCGACGGACGCGCTTGCCTGCGTCCACGTTGCGCCGTCGGCGCTGGCGTACAACGATCCCGTGTCGCCCACCGCGAGCAGCCGAGAGCCGTTCCAGGCCACGTCGACGATCGCGCCCCCGGATTGCGCGTACCGCGTCGTCCAGACCACGGCGTCGGGGCTCGTGAAGATCAAGCGCGCCAGCGCGCCGCCGACCGCCACGTATTGCGAGCCCGTGTAGAGGACGCGGACCAGGTTGTTGCTCAGGATGCCGGCCAGGCGCCCCCAGGCAACGCCGTCGGAGCTCGAAAGAACGAGACCGTCCCCGCCGACTGCCACGAACCGGGCGCCGTCCCAAAGGACGTCGTAGAGAGGCGCCTGCGTTCCGGAGTCGTGGCGCGTCCAGTTCGTGCCGTCGGAGCTCGTCAACACGATGCCCTTCTCTCCAACGGTCACCCAGGTCCCTCCTCCGAAGGCGATGCCGAGCAACTGATTGCCCACGCCCGTGGATGAGAAGCTCCACGCGTCGCCGTCCGGGCTCGTCAGCACGGCGCCGCCGACGCCGACGGCGAGGTACTGGCCGTCGGCCCGCGCCATCCGGGAGAGCCCGTAACGCAGTCCCGGAGTGCGGTTGGACCAGGTCGCCCTGTCCGGACTCGTCAGCACGGTGCCCTTCTCGCCCACGGCGACCCAGGCCGAGCCGTTGTGCGCCAATCCGCGCAGGTTGCTGGTCGTGGCCGACGCGCGCGGGCTCCAGGAGAGACCGTCGGGGCTTGCGAGAATGAAGCCCCCCGCTCCGACCGCGATGAAGTCCGACCCCGTCCAGGCGATCGAGGCCATCGGCGGGTGCATCCCGATGTTGCGGCCCGACCAGGTTTCGCCGTCTGAGCTCGTCAGGACGACCGAGATGGAGGGGAACATGTGCCCCCAGATGACGAACCGATATCCATTCCACCCAATCGAGCTGAACGACTCGGCAGAGGCGTAAGCATTCCGTGTCCAGGACAAGCCGTCCGCGCTCGACAGGATCGTGCCGCCTTCGCCCACGGCCAGGAAGCGCTGGCCGCTCCAGAGCACGTCGCGCAACGAAACGCTCACTCCCGAGACGGCCGGAGTCCAGACCGAACCGTCGGGGCTCGTCGCGATCGCACCGTCGTCACCCACGGCGACGAGGCGCAAGCCGCTCCACGCCAGGCGCCGCAGCGATGCGGGCGTGCCCGCAACCGACGAGCTCCAGAGCAGGCCGTTCGGGCTCGTGGCCACCGTTCCCGAGTCCCCCACGGCCACGAATTGCCCGCCAGTCCACGTCACGTCCCACAGATCCGCCCGCGTCCGCGTGATGCGCGGCGTCCAGGTCTCGCCGTCCGGGCTCGTCAGGACCGCGCCCCCTCCTCCGACGGCGACGAATTGGCCGTTGCCCCACGTCACCCCGGAAAGGCGGTTGCCCTGCGGCCGCGGATTGGCCCAGGACCAGTCCCCGCAGGTCTGGCCCGCGACAGGCATGGCCGCCGCCAGGCACACGACAACCAGCCAGGACGCTTTCGTCGAGGGCTTGGACATGGAAACCTCCTTGGACGGTAGGGAACGCCCGATTATACGACTACTCGTACCGCAGAGCTTCGGCCAGATCCACCCGCGCAGCGCGGCGCGCCGGGACCCAGGACGCCAAAAAGATCGCGACTGCCGAAAACGCCACGATGGCGGCCAGATCTGCCGCCCGAACCCTAAAGGGCAGGAACGAGACGAAGTAGATCTCGGCGACGCCCGGCGGAAAGGACAGGAGCTTCAACGCCGTCGCCGCCCGACAGATCGCGGCCCCGAAGAGCACGCCCGCCACCACGCCCGTGCCGCCCAAGAGCAAACCCAGCCAGACGAAGAGGCCGGAGAAGAACCGCGGTTCGGCGCCGAGAACCGCGAGCACGGCGATGTCCCGCTTCTTCTCCTGCACGGTCATGACGAGCGTCGCCACGATGTTGAAAGTCGACACAGCCACGATCAAGCCGATCACCAGGAAAAGCGTGGTCTGCTGGATCGCCAGAGCCGCGAAGAGGCCTCCGTTCATCGAGCGCCAATCGGCCACCGAAAATCCACGGCCCGCCGCGGCCTCGACGGCCCGCGCGGCCCCTTCCGGGTCCCGGATCGAGTCGAGCTTGACCTCGACCACATTGGCGTCCCGTTCCATGCGCGCCAGGGCTCGCAGGGCCTCGCGGTCGCAATAGACCCACTCCGCGTCGTACTCAAAGAAGTTGGTCTTGAAGATCCGGCTCACCCGGAAGCGGCCGGCGAGCGGGACGAACCGCGGCCTTTCACCGGAAGCATCCGGAACGGATAGCGTGATCGTGGATCCCTCGGTCACGTCGAGTCGCCGGGCGAGCTCGGCGCCGATCGCAGCTCCGGGAAGCTCCGCCGCCCCGCCGCGCGTCAACAGGCGTTCCGCGTCCGGCACGTAGCGCGACATCTCCGACACCCGGCTCTCGGCTGCCGCGTCCACGCCCTTGATCACCGCGTCCACTCCGTCGGGAGTCGCGGCCGAAGACGCGAGGCCCGCCTGGTAGACGACGCGCGCCGTGGCCACAACGCGAGGCACCGCCGCCAGGCGCCGCTCCAGGGCCAGCGTGTCCGGCGGCCCGCCGGCTCCGCCCGCCAGAGGGAACACGACGATTTCGGCGTTGCTGCCAATGAGCTTGTCGCGGATCTCCGTTCGGTATCCCGAAAGCAGTCCCATGGCCACGACGAGCGCGGCCACGCCGAGGGCGATTCCCGCGATCGAGAGGAGAGAGACCGATGAGACGAGCTTCGAGGGGCGCGCCTTGCCGTAGCGCAACGCCGTCGACAACTCGAGCGGGATCACTCCCGCCGCTTCTCCATCTCCAGCAGGAACGCGTCAAAAAGGTCGTTGGCATCGTGCGGCCCGGGCGCCGCTTCCGGGTGGTATTGGACGGCGAGGATGGGCAGCGTCCGGTGTCGGAAACCCTCGAGAGTGCGGTCGTTCAGGTTCCAGTGCGTCGCCTCGATTTCCGCCGGCAGGGATTCGGCGTTCACGGCGAACCCGTGGTTCTGCGACGTGATCGCGACCGAGCCCGTGCGAACGTCCTGGACCGGGTGGTTCGCGCCTCGGTGGCCGAACTTGAGCTTGAAGGTCTGACCGCCGAGCGCGTGGCCGAGCAGCTGATGGCCGAGGCAGATGCCGAAAACCGGCTTCTTGTCGACGAGCTTCTCGATCGTGGCGATGGGGCCGGCGAGCGCGGCCGGGTCGCCCGGACCGTTCGAGAGGAAGATCCCGTCCGGGCTGTCGTTCAAGATCGCCTCCGCCGAGGCCGTGGCCGGGAAGACCGTGACGCGGCAGCCCGCCTGATTCAAGAGCCTCACGATGTTGCGCTTCATCCCGAAGTCCATCGCGGCGACGCGATGGCGGTCGCCGTCGCCCTCGTAGACCGACGTCTCCCTCGGCGAGACCTCGAGCGCGAGATCGCTGCCCACCATCGGGGGCGACTTCCGAACGCGATCCAGCAGCTCCTCTGCGTCGTCGATCTCGGTCGAGACGCCGGCGCGCATGGCCCCCTCGGTGCGGAGGCGGCGCACGAGCGCGCGCGTGTCGAGACCGTGCAGGCCGGTCACTCCGGACCGGCCGAGATACTCGGAGAGGCTTTCCTCACCCGACGTGCCGCTCCAGCGCTCCGGAAAATCGCGCGCGATGAACCCGGCGACGTGCACACGGTCAGACTCCGCTTCGATTCCGCGCACTCCGTAGTTGCCGACGTGCGCCGCCGTCATGATCACGATCTGTCCGGCGTACGAAGGATCGGTCAGAACCTCCTGGTAACCGCTCATCGCCGTGTTGAAGACGAGCTCGCCAAACGACGTGCCCGGCCTGCCGATGGCCTCACCGCGGCAGACCGTGCCGTCTTCGAGGACCAGAAGTCCCTTCAGACGGCCCTCCCGACGACGGGGGCGAGCATGCGCGCCTCGTCCACGAGCTTGGCGAACATCTCCGGCAGGATCGCCTGCGGTCCGTCCGAAAGCGCCGCCTCGGGATGGTTGTGAACCTCGATCAAGAGACCATCGGCGCCGACTGCAATCGCCGCGCGCGAGAGGGGCAACACCTTCTGACGCTTTCCCGTGCCGTGCGAGGGATCCACGAGGATGGGCAGGTGCGAGATGCGCTGCACGTACGGCACGGCCGACAGATCGAGCGTGTTGCGCGTGTGGTCTGCGAAGGTTCGGACACCGCGCTCGCAAAGGATGACCTGGTAGTTGCCTTCGGAGAGGAGGTACTCGGCCGAGAGCAGCAGCTCTTCGATGGTCGCCGCCATGCCGCGCTTCAACAGCACGGGCTTGCGAAGGCGGCCGACCTTTTTCAGGAGCGCGAAATTCTGCATGTTGCGCGCCCCGATCTGCAGGCAGTCCGCGTGCTCGGCGACGGCGTCCACGTCCTCGGTGTCGAGCACCTCGGTCACGATCGGCAGGCCCGTTTCCGCTCGGACCTTCGCGAGGATCGTCAGGCCCTCTCGGCCCAGGCCCTGGAAGGAGTAAGGCGACGTGCGCGGCTTGAAGGCGCCGCCGCGGAACAGGTTCGCTCCCGCGGCGCGAACGGCGCGGCCGATCTCGACAGCCATCTTCTCGGACTCGACGGCGCAGGGACCGGCCACGAGCGCGAGCCGCTCACCGCCCACGGGCACCCCGCCGACCGAGACGACGGTCGTCTCGCGCTTGGCCTCCCGCGACACGAGCTTGTAGGGCGCCGAGACCGGGATGACCTCGTGGACGCCCGGCAGGTTCTCGAAGACGCCGGGTTCGACCGAGCCCTTGTTGCCGGTTATCCCGATGGCGGTGCGCTGGGCGCCGGGGATGGGGTGCGCCTGCAGGCCGAGGCCGACGATGGTTTCGACGACGCGGCGAACGTCCTGCGGGGACGCCGCCGCATCCATCACGATGAGCATCGGGTGCTATCATAGCGTTCCGCCATGAAACAAAAGGTCGGCCTCTTCCTTGCCGCTCTTCTCCTCGCCGCGGCTCCCGCACTGGCCTACGTCGTCAAGCTCAAAGACGGAACGCTCATCTTCGCGCGCACGGCCTACACGGTGAAGGGCAAGAAGGCGATCATCACGCTCGAGAACGGCACGGTCACGCAATACGATCTCGACAAGATCGACGTGCCGGGAACCGAGGAGTACAACGAGAAGTACAAGGGCAACGTCATCGCGATCGACACACCCGATCAGAAGGTGCTCGCCACGCCGCAGACCACGGCCGCGCCCGCCTCGCGTCTCCAGGACCTGATCCGGCAGAAGAAGGCGCAGGTCAAAGCGGCTCCCACGCCGAGTAACCCGCTCGCGGCCGCCGACGCCGCCTCCGCCGGCCAGTCCTGGGCGACGGTGGAACCCGTCGTGCAAGCTGCGTTCGCCAAGTTCCTCGAAGGCGCCGGCGTCTCCCAGTACCGTCTGGCGAATTACCGGGGTCAGCTGAGGCTGCTCTCGACGGCCAATTCCGAGGAAACGGTCTTCAACGTGCTCTCCGCCGCGGCCCGCGCCGTCGCCGAGCTGGCCGACAAGGGCCGGGATGTGGCGCTCGAGCTCGTGCTGACGACCTCCGGCGGCGAGTCGGGCGGCACGTTCCACCTGACCTCCGAACAGGCGCGCCAGCTCGTCAACGGGCAGATCGCGGTGGCCGATTTCTTCGTCAAGCACGTGACCCTGTAAGTCCGGAGGGCGGATGCCGGACCAGGTCCCCCAGAACTACGCCAATCACCGCCGGTTCGTGCCGCTCTACCACTTTGTGGTCTTCGGCATCCTCGCCATCAACCAGATCTGGGCCATCGTGCGCCTCGTGCGCACGCCCTCCTGGGAGACCGGCTTTTCGGTTCTGCTCGCGTTCGCGCTGCTCGGCCTCTTCACCTTTGCGCGCACGTTCCCTCTCCGGGTGCAAGACCGCCTGATTCGCCTGGAAATGCGCCTGCGGCTCCAGCAGATTCTCCCGCCCGACTTGAAGACGCGGATTCTCGAGCTCACGCCGAGCCAGCTCATCGGCCTGCGCTTCGCCAGTGACGCGGAGATGGCTGATCTCGTGCGCGACGTGCTGACGAACGGGATCGGCGACCGGGAGGCGATCAAGAAGAAGGTCAAGGACTGGCAGGGGGACTATCTGCGCTGCTGACGCAGCGCAGGGAACGCAACGCGATCGCAGCGTGAACGCCGTGACGCAGCGTGAATTGAAGGCGGCGCCCTAACCCCGATATTCTCGCTGCGTTCGCGCCGCGTTCTCGTTGCGTTCTCGCTGCGTTCAAGGCACGAGAACGGGATCAGCGACCGGGAGACGATCAAGAAGAAGGTCAAGGACTGGCAGGGGGACTATCTGCGCTGCTGACGCAGCGCAGGGAACGCAACGCGATCGCAGCGTGAACGCCGTGAACGCAGCGTGAATTGAAGGCGGCGCCCTAACCCCGATATTCTCGCCGCGTTCGCGCGCCGCGTTCTCGTTGCGTTCTCGCTGCGTTCAAGGTACGAGAACGGGATCAGCGACCGGGAGACGATCAAGAAGAAGGTCAAGGACTGGCAGGGGGACTGTCTGCGCTGCTGACGCAGCGCAGGGAACGCAACGCGATCGCAGCGTGAACGCCGTGAACGCAGCGTGAATTGAAGGCGGCGCCTTAACCCCGATATTCTCGCTGCGTTCGCGCTGCGTTCTCGTTGCGTTCTCGCTGCGTTCAAGGTACGTCCTGGACCGGCGTCAGGTGGTAGCGGGCATCCTCCCCCACCTGCTTCTTGAAGCGATCGGCGAAAGAGACGACATCGCCGCTCGTCTCGTCCTGGAAAATGCGCTCCACGCGGTGCAGCGGAAAGAAGACCGTGGACGGGTGGAACGAGAGCGGTTCCTTGTGAGCGATCTCGCGCAACCAGCCCTCGAAGCCCTCGAGCGTCAAACCCCGCACGGTCACGCCTGCCGGTGACGCGGCGCGCAGAATCCCCCAGAACTTCTCCCGGGGACTGACGAGATGGACGAGGACGAAAGACCCGACTTCCATCAGCGACCCTCTTTCTCGGCGAGCTCGATCAGAACTCCCTGGCCCGCCGCCGGGTGCAGGAAGGCGACGCGCTTTCCGCCTGCGCCCGGGACGGGCGCATCCTGGAGGAGGCGGAACCCCTTCGCCCTCAGCTCGGCCAGGGCGGCCTCGATGTCGTCCACGGCGAGGCAAACATGGTGAAGGCCAGGACCGCGCTTGGCGAGAAACTTCCCGACGGGGGAGCTGTCCGAAGTCGGCTCGAGCAGCTCGACCGAGCTCTCGCCCACAGGCAAGAAGGCCGTGCGCACTCCCTGGCTCTCGACCTCCTCCCGGTGGGTCTCGGCGAGCCCGAGCGCGCGGTAGACGCCGAGAGCCTCGTCGATGGAGGTCACGGCGATTCCGAGATGGTCGATCTTGTAGGTGCGCATGCCTCAGCGGACCCCCGACTGAGGACTGAGGACTCGGGACTGAGGACTCAAGCGGCTTACGCCTCGCTGCAGTTTGGCGGATGTCATTTCAGTCCTCGGTCCTCAGTCCTCAGTCCGCAGTCTCGACCGGTTCCCTGACCAGTTTCTCGAAGAGGCGCCCGGCGGCCGCGTAGGGATCCTCCCGCCGCTCGAGAACGCGGCGGATCGCCGCCTCGAGGCCGTCCTGCTCGGGCGCCTTCGCCTCCACCGCACGGTGGAAGCGTTCCTCGAGCAGCGCGAGCAGGCGCGAACGAGCGCGCTGCCGCCGCCGCTCGGCGCCTTCGCCCGTGCCGGCCAGGTGCGCGGCGTGCGTCTCGAGGGCGCTGAGCGCCTCGGCCACACCCTCATTGCGCGGCGCGACGGTGCGCACGATGGGCGGCCGCCACGGCCGTTCTCCGGTCAGGTCGAGCATCATCGCGAGCTCGGCGGCGGTCCGGTCGGCGCCCTCTCGGTCCGCCTTGTTCACGATGAAGACATCCGCGATCTCGAGGATCCCCGCCTTGATCGCCTGGATGTCGTCGCCCGAGCCCGGCATGAGAACGACCGCTGTCGTGTCCGCCGCCCGTACGACGTCCACCTCGTCCTGGCCGACGCCAACCGTCTCGACCAGCACAACGTCGAAGCCCGCCGCGTCGAGCACGTCCACGGCGTCCGAGGTCGCCCGTGCGAGGCCCCCGAGCGCGCCGCGCGTCGCCATGGAGCGGATGAAGATACCCGGATCCGTGTAGATCTCGGCCATGCGGATGCGGTCTCCGAGGATCGCGCCGCCCGTGAAAGGCGAAGAGGGGTCCACAGCCACGATGCCGACCGTCTTGCCGCCGCGACGCAGGGCCTGGGCGAGCCGCTGCACGAGCGTGGACTTGCCTGCGCCCGGCGGACCCGTGATGCCCACGATCCGGGCCCGGCCCGTCTTCGGATAGAGCGCCGCGAGCATCTCGGGACTTCCGCCCTCGCGCTCCATCGCGGACATGGCCCGCCCGATGTCGCGAGCGCGCCGGGCGAGCACGCCCTCGACGACCGCGTCGGTCAGCCGAGGAGCGATTTCGCGATGACGAGCTTCTGAATCTCGCTCGTCCCCTCGCCGATCGTGCAGAGCTTGGAGTCGCGCCAGAACTTTTCGACCGGATAGTCTTTCGTGTAGCCGTAGCCGCCGTGAATCTGCACGGCTCTCTCACCCGCCCGAACGGCCACTTCCGAGGCGTAGAGCTTTGCCTGGGCCGAGAGGCGGGTCGTTTCCTCGCCACGATCCTTGGCCGCCGCGGCTCGCTCGGTCAGGAGGCGAGCCGCGTCGATCTCCGTCGCCATCTCCGCGAGATAGAACTGGATCGCCTCGAACTCGCTGATCGGCCGGCCGAACTGCCGGCGCTCCCGCGCGTACTTCAGCGCTGCCTCGAAGGCACCGCGCGCGATCCCGACTCCCAGCGCCGCGATCGAGATCCGCCCCCCGTCGAGGATCTTCATGGACTGAATGAACCCCTCGCCTTCCCCACCGATCAGATTGCCCGCCGGGATGCGGCAGTCTTCCATGACGAGCGTGCACGTGTCGGAGGCCCGCATGCCGAGCTTGTTCTCCTTCTTCCCGACACGGATGCCGGGATTGTCGAGCTCGACGATGAAAGCGGAGATGCCCCGCCGCCCGGCCGAGCGGTCCGTGACGGCCATCAGAACGGCGACGCTGGCGACCGACGCGTTCGTGATGAAGTTCTTGGAGCCGTTCAAGACCCATTGCCCGGCGTCGCGCACGGCGGTCGTCTTCGTGCCGCCGGCGTCCGACCCCGCCTCGGCCTCCGTCAGCCCCCACGCCGCCAGCCATTCGCCCGTCGTCAGCTTCGGCAGGTACTTGCGCCGCTGTGCCTCGCTGCCGAACTGGAAGATGTGATTCGAGCCGAGGGAGTTGTGAGCGGCCAGCGCAAGCGCCACGGAGCCGTCGACGCTCGCGATTTCTTCGACGATCGCGGCATAGTCCAGGTACGAAAGGCCCGCGCCGCCGAGATCCTCGGGAAAGATCACGCCCAAGAAACCCAGCTGCCCGAGCTTGCGGAAGACCTCGCGCGGGAACTCCTGCCGCTCGTCCCACTCCATCACATGCGGCCGGATCTCCGTGTTGCAGAACTGCCGCAGTGTTTCGAGGATCGCGCCTCGCTCGGCCGAAACAGTGGCGCTCATGACGACAATTCTAGCGCGTGGACGGCGGTCCGGCCGTCGCCTTGTCCGCGGTCACGATGTCGACACCGGTGTAGTAGTGACGCAGGATCGCGTCGAATGCCGCGCCCTCAAGGGCCATCCCGTACGAGCCGTTCTGGCACAAGCCCACGCCGTGACCCCAGCCGCGGCCGAGGAACACGAACTCGGTCTCGCCCTGCGGCCCGCGAGCCCGGTGAACCGTGAACAGGAGCTCCGGCAGCTCGAGGGCCTGGCGCAGGTCGAACCGCTTGAACGTCGCCTCGGCCTCGTCGGTCACGACATGGAGCTCCGCGGCGCGCCCGGCCGCCGTGCGGCGCGTGACCGTGACCTCGCGCACTTCCTTGCCGGCCACGCGACCGGACATCCGGCGAGCGAGCTCCCGGCCCGTCGCGCGGCGCACCCATTCCGTCCAGGAAGACTCGCGCTCGAACGTCGTTCCGACCGCGTCCATCTCTACCCAGAGGGCGAGCACGCGGCTGCCCTGCTTCCACCAGCGCATCCGGTCCCCCGTCCGGAGCGTCAGCATCGGAGCGGGCAGGTACCGGTCTCCGAGGCGCCGCCCGAGCGGCCGCTCCGGGTCCACGGCCAGCGACGTGCGGCCCTCCGCCGTCTTGATCCACAGGTTCGAGCCCTCGCGTTGCACGAAGCGGCCGGTCGTCTCCGTGACTCCTCCAAGCCGCAGCGCCGCCGAAAAGAGCAGCCCCGCGAACTCTTCCTCGTCGAGCGTGCGATCGGCAGAGGGCAGGGGCTCGCCGGCGCCGAAGCGGAACCGATACAGAACGTCGTACGCGTCGCGCGCGGCCGCCGGGAGCTTTCCGGTCGCCGAAGGCTCCTCCGCGTAGTAGGCGACGTCGCGGCCGAGCAGATGCACCGATCGCGCCTCCTTCAGGCCGAACGCCGCCACGAGGAGGGGATAGACGGCCGCCGGCGAAAGCGTCGCGGGCGGCGGGGTCTTCCCCTCGACGCCGGCGAGCTTCTGCGCAGCCGCGAGTGCGGCCTCGCGGGTGGGCGCGCCAGCCAGCCGCCTCAAAATGAAACCGCGCCACTCGAGGGCGGAGCGCGGCTTCTCGCCGCGACCGATTCGGGCCCCGGGAACCTCCGCCGTCGCGAGCTCTCCGCACTCGACCGAGACGAGGTACGGCACGGCCTCTTCACCAAAGACGTTTTCGACGTTTTCCGTCCTTCCCCCACAGGTCGAGACGAAAAGCGCATCTGCGTATCGGCCCTCGGAGGCGAGCACCAGCCCGCGCGTCGCGTCCACGGCGGCATTCGAAAGCGGATCCTCCACGCTCACGCCGGAGTACACCTGGCACTTCATCGTGGCGCAGAGATCGTAGCCCTCGGTCTCGAACTGCCTTCGGTGAGCGAACGCGTACGTCCGCGCGGCGACGGCCTGCGCCTTCAAGGCCTCGATCGCGTCGTAGCGCTTCGGCCCCATCTCGGCCGGCACGACGCCGTAGAGGTATTCCTCGATGTCCACGCGGTTGACGACGTTCAAGGTCCCGCGAGCGTTGACCAGGACGCGGAGGCTCCCGCGGTAGGTCGTACCGTTGACCGTCACACGGGCGTCGGGGGCGCCGGGAGCGAGATCCACGGGTGAGGCGAGACGCCGCGATCGTCCGTCCTCCCCCGCCACTGCGAGGAAGGCCGGAGCCGCTGGCCGCGGCGCGCCCTCCGCGACAAAGGCGTCGAGGCCCGAGGCCTTAATCCTCGCCGCCAAAGCCTCGGCCTCGGGCTTCGTCTTGTAGGAGCCGAGCAGGACTCGGTAGACGCCGCGCTCCGGAGCAAAGGCGACGGTCCCCGTCGTCGGCAAGCTCGCGGACAAACGCTCGAGGAGCTTCTTCGCCGGCTCCTCCTGCGAGAAGGCGCCGGCCTGGACCTGGAAGCCGGGCCCGCCGTCTCCCTTGGCGAAGGCGGGCTCCGGCCGAAAGACCAGCGGTCCCCGAACCGTCTCGACCTTCCCGTCCGAGCCGACGATCCACGGCTGGCCCGTCAGACCGAAAACGAACTCGGTGAGATCGCTCTTCAAGCCGAGACGATAGAGAACGCCCGAAGGGGCACGGTCAAAGGGAGCTCGAGAGGCCGGGGCGGGCGTGGGCTCCGGCCTGCCCGCCGGCTCGCCGAGAGCGGGCGTCGGAGCGGGCGGTGCCGGCGTTGCCCCGGGCGTCGGGGGCGGCGCGGGCGAAGGCGTGACGCAGGCCCACAGCGTCAGAAGCGCTGCGAGGACCGGCGCGAGACGAAAAAGGTGCCCGGGCTTCAAAACCGCGACCGGATCCGGGTTCCCAGCACTTCCTTGCGGAAATCGCCGCCGCGCAAAGGCACGAGCAGGCACATTTCGTAGAGCCGGCTGCGCAGGCGATAGCCGATTCGGTCCTCGAGACGCTCGCGCTCACCCGAGGCGGCGTCTGGCTCGTCTTCGAAGTTGGAGGTGGCGATCGTGATCCGCTTTCGGTTGTAGCGCGTGTTCAGAAGGTTGTAGAGGATATCGAGCACCCAGGGGTGCGGCTTCGAGGCGCCGAGCTCGTCCAAGACCAGGAGTTCCGCGTCGGTGAACGGCGTCAAGACCGACTCCTTCGACGCGTCGGCGTCGGGCTTGAACGTCGTCTGGATCTTGATGAGCAGATCGGAGAAGTCGACGTAAAGGCCCGTCGCGCCTTTCGTCAAGACGAGCTCCGAGAGCACGGCGCAGGCCAGGTGCGTCTTGCCGCGGCCCGCGGGCCCCACGAGAAGCAGGCCCGCCTCGACCGCGGGGTACGCGTCCACGAATTCCCGGGTCGTCTCCCGCGCCCGCGTCAAGGCGGGCGTGTTGTGGGAGAAGTTCTCCAGCGTGCAGTCCCGGTAGCGCTCCGGAATGCCGGCGGCAAAGAGCCGGTCGGCCCGCAGCGCCGCCTCGCGGCAGGTGCACGGGCGCGCGGATTTCTGGCCGTCCGCCGACTCCAGGATCCACCCCGTTCCCCCGCAGCGTGCGCAACCGCCCGCTTCCGCCACCACCACTCCCATTCTAATTCTGCGGAAGTCCCGCTTCGAGCAAGACGCGGCGGCGCCTCGGGCCCTCGAGGTACCGCTTGAGCTCGGCAAGGCTCTCCTCCCAACCATCACCCGCCAGGCCCCGGTACGCGTCGTATGCAGGTCCCGCCTCCGGCACTTCCTGTTCGACCGTGACGAGGCACCCGCCCTCGCGCTCGGCGATCGTCACGACCATCGAGAGACCCTCGAGCGGCTCGCCCGCCGCGGGCTCGTAGGACATCTCCCGCACGACGAGCCGCCGGCCGCGCTCGAAATCTTCGATCTTGCCGAGCACGGTCGCCTCGGTGCGGCCGCGCAGGTCGGTGAAGCCGATCGCCCAGTTTCCTCCGGGCTTCAGGCCCACGAGAGCGCCCTCGCACCACCAGGACAAGAGCTCCGACACGCGTGTGAAGGCGTCGAAGGCATCCGCAGCGGGAGCGCCGATCTCGACGGAGCGGACGACGGGAAGGGCCACGATGGCATTGTATCCTCCGGCCATGACCGGTCGCACACTCGATGCGCTGCGCCACGACATCGGCCTGGCGGTGCGCGACGCCGCGCGCCGCGCCTTCGGCGCCGAGCCCGAGCGCGTCGTCCTCGAGCGTCCTCCGAAGGTGGCGCTCGGAGACCTTGCGACTCCGGTGGCGTTCGATCTCGCCAAGAGCTTGCGCCGGGCGCCGCGTGCGATCGCCGCCGAGCTTTCAGCCGCACTCGTCCGCCTCGAGGGCGTGCGCGAAGCCCGCGTCGAGGGGGGTGGATACCTCAACTTCTTCCTGGACCGGGCGCCCTTCGCCGCGGCGATGCTGACTCCGCGCCCGGAGGCGTCCGCGCGGGGCGGCCGGATCGTCGTCGAGCACACGAACATCAACCCCAACAAGGCGGCCCACATCGGCCATTTGCGCAATGCGGTGCTCGGCGACGTGCTGGTGCGTGCCTTGCGTTTCCTGGGCCACGAGGTCGAGGTGCAGAACTATCTCGACGACACGGGCGTCCAGGTCGCCGACGTCGTGGCGGGCTTTCTGCACGTCGAAAAAGTCACGACGCTCGCGGCCATGGAGAAGGTGATCCGCGAGGCGGCGCTCCCCTCGGGCGTGTCGAGCGCCAAGGGCTTTGCGTATCTCTGCTGGGACGTGTACGCGGAGATCGGCCGGACCTTCGAGGCGAAGCCGGAGGCGCGTGCCTGGCGCACCGAAGTCCTGCATGCCATCGAGGCGGACGACAACGAAACCGCGCGCATCGCCGCCGCAGTGGCCGAAGCGGTCTCGTCGGCGCACCTGGCCACGATGGGCCGCCTGGGCATCGCCTACGACCTCCTTCCGCGCGAGAGCGACATCCTGCGCAGGAACTTCTGGAGCCGCGCTTTCGACATGCTGAAGGGCTCCGGCGCCGTGAGTCTCGAGACGGACGGCAAGCACGCCGGCTGCTGGGTGCTGAAGCTCGACGAGTCCGCGGAGTTCGCGGGTCTCGAGGAGCCCGACAAGATCCTCGTGCGCTCGAACGGCACCGTGACGTACACGGCCAAGGACATCGCCTACCAGCTCTGGAAGTTCGGTCTGCTCGGCGTGGACTTCGACTACGAGCGCTTCGTCCCGGACTGGAGCTCGGGCGCCGTTCGGCTGGAGGAGATTCCGACCGCCGTGCGCGCCCACACGGTCTGGCGCACCGCGCACGGACGAGGTGAGCCCGACGCTCCGGCCTTCGGCAAAGCCTCCCGCGTCTTCAACGTCATCGACGTGCGCCAGTCATATCCGCAGAAGGTCGTCAAGGAAGGCCTGCGCGTCCTGGGCTTCGCCGGCGAGGCCGAGCGGTCTCAGCACTTCCACTACGAGATCGTCGCTCTCTCACCGAAGGCCGCGCGTGCGCTCGCGGCCCGCTTCGGCGAGGAGTACCGCCTTTCGGCCGAGGACGAGAAGAAGCCCTTCGTCGAGATGTCGGGGCGCAAGGGCCTGGGCGTCAAGGCCGACGACCTCGTGGAGATCCTCCTCGACCGCTCGCGCGAGGAGATCGTCAAGCGCCGGGGCGAGGGGAATGCCACGGGGGGCGCCGAGGAAGACGCTCGTGCGATCGCCGTCGGCGCGCTGCGCTACTTCCTGCTCAAGTTCGGACGCAATAAGGTCATCGCCTTCGACTTCGACGAGGCCGTCAACTTCGAAGGCGACACGGGCCCCTATCTGCAGTACTCGCTGGTGCGGGCCGGCAACATTTTCCGCAAGCTCGAGGAGCGAGACATGGCGGCGGAGCCGTCCGCCGAAGCCTTGGCGAAAGCGGAGTGGGAGGAGGACGACCTTTGGGCTCTGATTCTCGAGGCCGCCTCGACACGGGAGGTGGCCGAGCGGGCCGTTCAATCTCTCGAGCCTTCGACGCTCGCCCGGCACGCCTTCTCCCTCGCCCAGGCGTTCAACCAGTTCTATCACCGCCATCCCATCGCCCAGGAAGAGGACGCGGCCCTGCGGAATCGCCGGCTCGCGGTGGCGCGTATTTTCGCTCGTGAGATGTCTCGCCTCCTGGACCTGCTCGGGATCCCCGAACCCGGAAGGATGTGAGAGCTGATGGCCCAGCTCGCGCAGCGCCTGCCCGAGAACGCTCCCGGCAACTTTTACGTCGACCGGACGTGCATCGACTGCGACACCTGCCGGCGCGTGGCGCCGTCGGTCTTCGCCGAAGGGGACGGGGTCTCCTATGTCCACGCGCAGCCGCAGACCGAGGCGGACCGGCTGCGCGCGCTCATGGCGCTCGTGGCTTGCCCCACCGCCTCGATCGGAACGGTCGAGCGAGTCGACGCCAACCCGGGTGTTCGAGCATTCCCGGAACCCGTCGCCGAGAACGTCTCTTTCTGCGGCTTCACGGCCGAGAGCTCTTTCGGAGCCTGGAGCTGGTTTGTCGAACGGCCGGAAGGCAACGTCCTGGTGGACTCGCCCCGCGCCGCCGGGCCGCTGTTGAAAGCCCTCGAAGCGCGCGGCGGCGTCGGGACCCTCTTTCTGACGCACCGCGACGACGTGGCCGACCACGCCGCTCTGGCCCGCCGCTTCGGCTGCGAGCGCGTCCTGCACGAGGACGACGTTACGAGCGGCACGAGAGAGATCGAGCGGCAGCCCGCGGGCCCCGACCCGATCGCGCTCGCTCCGGACCTCCTCGCGATCCCGACGCCGGGCCACACCCGCGGCCATGCGGTGCTTCTTTACCGGGAGAAGTTTCTCTTCACCGGCGATCACCTGGCCTTCTCGAAGCGGCGCGGCCATCTCGTGGGCTTCCGCGATGCCTGCTGGTACTCCTGGAGCGAGCAGATCCGCTCAATGGAGCGCCTGCTCGACCATTCCTTCGAGTGGGTCCTGCCAGGCCACGGCGAGCGCTTCCACGCCGAATCGTCCGCCGCCATGCGCCGCGAGCTAGAACATTGCGTCGCTTGGATGAGGAAAGCATAGGAGAGTTCCAGCACCGCCTTCAAGGCGCCCGGGCAGCGGGCCCGCCTCCCTCCGTCCGGCCCGCGGCGCACGGGGCCTTAACCAGACGCGCCGCTCAGGCCGGGGGCGCCGCTGCAGCTTGGCTCCTGAGAGACTGCCGCGAGTGCGCCCCCTCGACAACGTCCCAGGTCTTCATGAACAACGCCGCGCGATCGTCAGAGGTCATTCCGGCGACTCCCCCGTGGCGTAGAGAATCAGCAGCTAACTTGATATCTCGAAGAGTCTGCTCGTCACAGGCAGCGACCTCTCGAAACTTCTCCCATTGCTTGGACTTATCCGCAGATCCCAGGTCGTGTGTAGCTGCGCAGTGATGCCGCAGGGATTCAATCGCCCGATAGCAGTAGAAGCCGGTGTCATTCGCGTGTTTCATGGACGACGCTAGGTCGCCGAAACAACGATTCAGGAACACACCATTCGGTCCAATGATCTTGCCGCGAAGCTTGGTCAGCTCGGCGATCAGATCAAGGGATTTACCTCGCTCGGTGAGGCATGGAATGTCGACTCCAAATACGTAGTCAATGCCTCGACTCTGGCTGAGTACACGAGTCACCTCGAAATCGTACGCATAACCTTTGAGGTACCCGACCTGGTCGAGATGGTTCTGGACGAGTGTCTTGACCACGTTCCTCAAATCGAGGATGTCCCACTTATGGTCGCTCTCTATCCACACCGCAACCTGATTCAGCACGACACTAACCTTCGCGGTGCAGGCGACACCTGAGGTGACATGAGTGAACCCCATAGAAAACTGAAGGGATAGCTGCGCACGTTCCGGAAGCACTACCCCTTGAAAGAGATACGGTTCCGCAACCGGAGTGGCCTGCAACGACTCAGACGTCTTCATCACTTCGGGGAATTATCCCTCCGTGTAGCGAGCCCGGGCAGCGGGTCCGCCACCCGGAGGGAGGCTGGAGGGGGCGCACTCGCGGAAAGCCTTCAGGAGCCGGGCTCTGCCGGCGCCCCCGGCCTGAGCGGCGCGTGCGGCTCACGCCCCGTGCGCCGCGGGCCGGACGTAGGGAGGCGGGGCCGATGCCCGGGCGGCTAGTTCGCCTGGGAGACTTCCAGGCCGCGGTTGACGGCGCGCACGGGCAGCAGCGACCCGGCGCCGAGGCCCGCCAGAGCCTTGCGGACGGAAGCCGTCCGGTCGGAGGGCGAGAGGAAGACCACGCAGCCTCCGCCTCCGGCTCCGCAGGCCTTTCCGCCCCAGGAGCCCGCCGCGCGGGCGGCGGCGACCGCGCGCTCGATCACGGGCGTTGAGACGACCGGGGCGAGCTCGCGCCGCGCGTCCCACTCCTCGCCGAGCGCCCGCCCCATCGCCTGGAAATCCATCGCCGCCGCCGCGGCCGCCATGCGAACCGCCGCCTCGCGCACGGCCTCGAGCCGCTCGGCGACCGACGCGTCGCCCTCGAGGCGGGCACGGAAGATCTCCCAGTTATTCATGCCCGAAGAGTGCGAGGCGCCGGTGTCGAACAGCGTCAGGTGCCGTTCCCAGACGTCGGGATCGACCTCCGTGCGTGCCGCGCGCGTGCGCCCGGGCTCAAAGACGATGCGGTGCAGGCCGCCCGCAAGCGGTGGGAAGTAATCCTGCACGCCCGCGGGCTTGCGCAGAATGCGCGTCTCCACGTCCCGCACGAAGTCGACGCGGTCCGCCCCCGTGAGGCCGCGGGGCGAGAATCGCTCCAGCGCCCCCATCAGCGCGATCAGGAGAGCGGAAGAGCCGCCGAGACCCGAGCCAAACGGGACCTCCGAGTCAATCTCGATGTTGAGAGGCTCGCTGACCTGCAAAGCCAGGATCAGCGATCCGACCAGAGCCGTCTCGGGCGCAGCGAGCAGCTCCTCGGCGGTTCCTGAGTGGGCGTCCGAACAGTGATCCTTCGCAAAGACCCGGAACCCACCCTCGCCTGGCGCGACACGGCATCGAGCGAAACGGTCGATGGCGAGGTTAACGGTAACGGAGCCCGGATGGAGAACGTGCAGCGGCCACAGATCGAGCGTCCCGCCAGCCAGATCGATCCGGGAGGGAGCAGACGCTTCGACGACCAATTCCATTCGGCCTGAACTCTACCCGTACTCGGGCCTGAGCGACGCGTGTGGAAAGCCGCCGAGGGCGGCGCCTTCTCACACTCCTACTGCCAGGACTTCACTCGAGCACCTCGATCAACGGAGAACTCGCGGCGCGCGAAGTCACCCGAGCGAATGCGAGGGTGGAGGCGCGCGCCGCGGGAGCGAGCGCAAAGCGCGGAATCAGGCGAGCGGTCGAGGCCGCATCCGGCCGAGCCGCTCGCCGGTGCGCCCTACGGGCGCAGATTCCGCGCTGCTGTGCGAGCGACGATTAATATCCGGCCCGGCTGGCGCGCAGGAAGCCGGACTGCGGAAAGGCCACGCCTTCGACCGTCATCGTCCGCCCCAGAGATCTCTGTGCGAAGCCCGAGGGCGGATTGAGCAGCCGCCAGACCTGACCATCTTGCGAGCAGAACGCCGTCTCGTGCACGTGCTCCGGCGTCTCGCAGAAGCCGGCCTCGCGGCGCGACTCGCACTCGAGACAGACGAGTGTGCCCGTCATTTGCCTGGAGACGAGGGCGAGCTCCACGGCGGACTCCGACTGGGGTATCGCCGCAGGCCGTCCGGACACGCCGTCAGCGACCAGAGGAACGATGAGCAGCAGAATCGCCCCGGCCAGCCCCGCCAGGGCGGTCCGCGAGGGCGCCGAGGGGTGCGCCCCGTTGTAGATGCGCAGACGCAGGCGGTTGGGCACCGGGGCTCGGTTGAGCCTCGAGCGCAGCACCCGCGCGAGCCCGCGAGCCGAATGGGCCCGCAGCGCGCAGGGGGCGCAATGGGCAATGTGGCGCTCGAGCGCGGCCTCCTCCGCCGAGGTCATTTCCCGGTCGGCGTAGGCATAAAGCAGGAAACGGGCGTGGGCGCAGTTCATGGAGCCACCGGGCAGAACGGCCCGGCCGGACATGAAATTCCGGTTAAGGCAGGCCTTTCAGGCGGCCGGGTTCTTCGGCCGGGTCCGCATCTTGTTCGGCTCGCCGCCCCGGATGTAGCCGTGCAGGCGGGCGTACTTCAAGAGGGCCTTCTCGAGGAGCTTGCGGCCCCGGTAGAGACGCGACATGACCGTGCCGACGGGGCAATCGAGGATCTCGGCGATCTCCTTGTAGGAGAAATCCTCGAGGTCGGCCAGGATCACCACCATGCGATAGTCGTAGGGCAGCGACTCGAGCGCCTTGCGGACATCGTCGTCCAACACGCCGTTGAAGTACTCCGATTCCGGGTCGGCCGGCGGCTCGGAGCTGTCGCGACGCACGATCCGCTCGAAGGAGTCCTCGATCTCCGCAAAGTCCACGCTGCGCGGCTCGAGCTTCTTCTTGCGATAGTTGTTGATGAAGGTGTTCTTCAGGATCTTGAAGAGCCAGGCCTTCAAGTTGGTGCCCTCTTCGAACTTGTCGTAGTACTTGAAGGCCTTGAAGTAAGTCTCCTGGACCAGGTCCTCGGCGTCTTCGGCGCTGCGCGTCATCCGGTACGCCGTGTTGTAGAGGGAGTCCAAGTAGGGCATCACGAGCGAGTCGAAGTCCCACGCGGAGACTGCCGGGGTATCCACTTTCGCCTGCACGCTCGACCTTTTCATGTCACTTCGCAAAAGCAAATCCTCTGCCCGCTTCACCGTTTTCCCACCCTTCTTTGCCCGGTCGGACCTAAGCGCCGAAACATCTGAGGATTAGGACGAAGAAACCCTGAATTGGGTTACGCAAGAAGTACGCCTGATGTCGCAAAAAGGTTTCGCAAATGTGGTCAGAGCGTCCTCGGACGAGGACAGCCGGCTTCCGAGGCTATGACGGCTCGGAAGCCGGCCGGAGCTGGGTTAGAGCTTGCTGACCTGACTCGCGATGAGGAGGGCGTAGAGAACCAAAGACTCGATCAAAGCCAGGCCGATGATCGTCATGAGCCTGATCGGTCCGGCTGCCCCGGGGTTGCGCGAGATGGCCTCGGCCGCCGCGGAGGTGGCCCGCCCCTGCCCGATGGCGCCGGCCGCCGCCGCGATGCCGAGCAGGAAGGCCGCGCTCAAGGCCCCCCAGCGCACGCCGCTGGGCACTGCGGCGGCCGCCCCGGTTTCTTGGGCCATCGCCGGCAGCGCCACGCAGGCGAGCGCCACCAGCCCAACCAGTACCGTTTTTTTCAACATCCGCGCTTCTCCTTTTTCCCTTTTCGAAGGTTCTCAGTGTTCCTCGTGTGCCGTCAGCAGGTTGATGTAGACCGACGTGAGCGTAACGAAGATAAAGGCCTGCAGGAAGGCCGTGAAGAGACCCAGGACCATGAGAGGCCAGGGAATCACGATCGGCGCCAGGCTGGCAAAGAACCCCGTGACCGTGTGCTCGCCCGAAATGTTCATGAACAGCCGCAGAGAGAGCGAAAGGATGCGGGCGAAGTTGCCGATGATCTCGATGACGAAGAAGAGCGGCGCCAGCCACCAGATCGGTCCCATGAAGTGCCTCAGATAGCCGATGAGGCCGTTGGACTTGATGCCCTGCCAGTTGAAGTAGAGGAAGGACACGACAGCCAGAGCCAGCGTCGTGGAGAGCACGCCCGTCGGCGGCGTCAGGAAGAAGAACATGCCGAAAAGGTTCGAGACACCGATGAAGATGGCGAAGGAACCGAGCATCCAGAGGTACTTCTTCTGGGCGCCGTGTCCGATCACGTCGTCGAGCAGACCCCGCAGGCCATCCACGAGCATCTCGAGAAAGTTCTGGACGCCGCCCGGGCGGTTTTTGTCGTACCGGCGGGCCGCCAGTGGGAGGAACACCGCGAAGAGAAGCAGCACGAGGACGCCCATGAGCGCGGGGTCGGGGATCCAGGCCTCCTTGCCGTCGGGAAACCAGAAGGCGGCCCGGCCGGGCGACATCTTTTCGACCGGCGGCTCGCCGAAGAGCCGGATCAAGAGCCGGTTGACCGGCCCGTACAGGATCGAGTGATGCTCCACTTTCTAGCCCTCTCTGCCCCGCTCAAAGATTTCCGCCACGACGGCCAGGACGACGGCCGACAGCCCCAGGGCTCCGGCAACCGGGTCAAAAGCCTTCCAGCGGAGGACGACCGCGAGAAGCAGAATCGCAGCGGCCGTGACCAGCAAGAGCGGAAGCACTTTTCGGAAACCGCCGCCCGTCTGCGGGAAAGCGAGACGCTCCGTCAACTTCTCGAAAACGAGAAAGCTGAAAATAACGACGGCGGCGCAGATTGTCAAGGAGAGCCCGGCCCGCCAGCCCACGAGGAAAGCTCCCGCCGAAAGGATCGCGCCAAAACCGATCGAGCGCGTCCGGATCCGGCGGACGACGGCCTGCTCCGGGCTCGTCAATCTGCGTTTCCCTTCGGCCGGCCGAGACGGGTGACCAGCGCGACCAGATTCCAGAATCCCGCCGCCACGCCCAGCGCCGCCCCGACATAGGCAGCTGTCTCTCCCCATCCGAAAAATCGCCCGAGCCAGCGGCCGCCGAGAAAGCCGACGACCGTGCAGGCCGGCAGCGCAATCCCCGCGCCCAGAACTTGGGCTGCCGTCTCCGCGTAGCGCCCCCAGGGAGAGCCCATGGGGCGATCCTCAACCGCCTAATACCCCGGCACGCAGCGGCGCAGGACCTCCAGGACGGGCTCCGGCGCGACGCCGATCGCAAGCGTGCCGACGGCACAGATGCCGACCGCGGCGGTCAAGGCATAGGAGCTCTTGAGCTTCGCTCCCTCCGTGTCGGAGAAGAACATCGCCGCCGCGATGCGGAAGTAATAGAAGAGCGAGACGGCCGACATCAGGACGGCCAGAACCGCCAGCCACGCGTAGCCCGCCTTCATCGCTGCCGTGAACAGGTAGTACTTGCCGATGAACCCGGCCGTCGGCGGGATACCGGCGAGCGACAGGAGGAAGAGCAGCATCACGATCGCCGCCGGCATGTTGCGTCGGGCGAGGCCGTTGAAGTCAGACACGCTCTCGCCGGCATAGCCGTGCGACTCGAGAAGGATCACCAGGCCGAAAGCTCCGAAGTTCATGAGTAAGTAGGCCAGCAGGTAGACGAGGATGCCCCAGATGCCGAAGGGGTTCTGGAATCCGAGGACGCCCAGGAGCGCGTAGCCGGCGTGGGCAATCGAAGAGTACGCGAGCATTCGTTTCACATTCGTCTGAAGCAACGCGGAAACGTTCCCCACGATCATCGTGGCCGCCGCCACCAGAGCCACGATCAGGCCCCAGTCCGCGTGAAACTTCGGAAAGGCGATGTAGAAGATCCGGGCGAGGATCGCGTACGCCGCCAGCTTCGGGCCGACCGAGAAGAACGCCGTGATCGGCGTGGGCGCTCCCTCGTAGACGTCGGGCACCCAGACGTGAAAGGGGACGGCCGCGACCTTGAAGAGCAGGCCGACCAGGATGAGCAGCACGCCGAGCATCGTCAAGTTGGTGCGGTCGGCCGAGGCGAAGAGTTGCGCGACATCCGTCAGACCGAGCTTGCCCGTCAGGCCGTAGACGAGCGAGATGCCATAGAGAAGAACTCCCGAGGAGAACGCGCCGAGGATGAAGTACTTGAGTGCCGCCTCCGTGGACTTCAGTTCCCCTTTGAAGTATCCGGCCAGGATGTAGGAGGACATCGCCATCAGCTCGAGCGAGATGTAGATCGACGCCAGGTTCGTGCCCGAGACCATGAAGAGCATGCCCACGCCCGTGAAGAGCACCAGCGCGTAGTACTCGCCGCCCGGATACGGGGCGTTTCCGACGAAGCGCACGGAGGCCAGCACCGTCAGCGCGAGAGAGAGCAGGATCAGGATCTTGAAGAAGAGAGCGAAGTTGTCGAGGATGAACATCCCCGCCAGGATGGGCTTGTCTCGCCCGGGCTGCCCGGCGGCGAGCACCAGGAAGACCCCCGTCACCGCGACGGCGAGCACCGACAGGAAGCCCAGGAACTCCTCCTTGGCCTTTCCGAGGTAGACGCCGAGAACCAGCAGCAGCAGCCCGGCCGACGTCAAGACGAGCTCGGGCGACAGAAGGAGCCAGTCCGAAGGGCGAAACGTCACCGTCCGGCCTCCGGAACGGGAGCCGAGGTGCCCGCCCGCGAGGCCATGGCCGGCGCGGTCGTCGTCTTACCACCCACGGCGGCGACGATCCTTTCGGACGGCACGCGCAAGACCTCGAAGATCGGCCGCGGATAGATCCCGATCCAGAGTGCCAGCAGGACGAGCGGGACGAGCACCAGCTGCTCGCGCGGCGTCAGGTCGGCAAGCTTCTCGTTGGCGGGGTTTGTGACCTCTCCGAAGAAGACGCGCTGGTACAGCCAGAGCAGATACGCCGCGCCGAGAATGATGCCTGTGCCGGCCCAGAGGGCCCACCAGAAGGACTTCGCGAAAGCGCCCTGCAGAATGGAAAACTCGCCGATGAAGCCGTTCAAGAGCGGCAGGCCCATGGAAGAGAGGGCCATGATCATGAAGTACGTCGCGTAGATCGGCATGGGGCGCGCCAGGCCCCCGTACTCAGCGATCATTCTGGTGTGCCGCCGCTCGTAGACGATCCCGACGAGCAGGAAGAGCGCGCCTGTCGAGATGCCGTGATTGACCATCTGCAGAATCGCGCCCTGCACGCCTGCCATGTTCAGGGCAAAGATGCCGAGCATGACGAAGCCCAGGTGCGAGACGGAAGAATAGGCGATGAGCTTCTTCATGTCCTTCTGGACGAGGGTCACCATCGCTCCGTAGACGATCCCCACGATCGCCAGAGTGGCCATCAGGCCGAGGACCCAGTCCGTCTTCACCGCCTCGGGGAACATCGGCAACGAGAAGCGCACGAAGCCGTACGTGCCCATCTTCAGCAGGACGGCCGCCAGGATCACCGAACCGGCCGTGGGAGCCTCGGTGTGCGCGTCCGGCAGCCACGTGTGGAACGGGAACATCGGCACCTTGATCGCGAAGCCGACGAAGAACGCGAAGAAGAGCCAGATCTGGAGCTCCACCGGCATTCCTGCCGCCACGGCCGTCAGTTTCTCGACCGAGAAGGTCGGCGCGTTCCCCAGACCCTTGTAGCCGAGGAATCCCGTCGTGTTGAAAAAGTAGAGTGCGATGATGCCGAGCAGCATCAGCACCGAGCCGGCGAGCGTGTAGAGGAAGAACTTGATCGCCGCGTAGAGTCGTCGCTCGCCACCCCAGACGCCGATCAAGAAGTACATCGGCACGAGCATGATTTCCCAGAAGACATAGAACAGGAAGAAATCGAGACAGCAGAACGTGCCGATCATGAATGTCTGCAGCAGGAGCAGCAGGACGTAGTACTCCTTTTGCCGCTCCGCGATCGCCGTGTACGAGCAGGCGACCGCGACGACGCCCATGAGCGTCGTCAAGAGGAGCAGGACCAGCGAGATGCCGTCGATGCCGAAGTGGTACTCGACGCCGAGCGAAGGGATCCAGCCCGTCCGTTCGACGAACTGGTAGCCGTCCTTGCCCCGGTCGAACGCGAACCAGAGCGGCAGCGAGATCGCGAAGTCGAGGACCGCCACCGCGGTCGCAAAACCCTTGATCGCGCCGGTTCTTTCTTTCGGGAAGAGGAAGACGATCGCCAGCGCCCCGAGCAGCGGGATGTAGGCGACCAGGGAGAGGATCGGTATTTCAGTCAGGTGCATGCGCCTTCCTCATCGGAACATCAAATACACCGCCACGATGCAAAAGAGGCCTCCCCCCATCACAAGGGCATAGTTCTGAACGCGCCCGGTCTGACCCCTTTGGAAGAGGCGAAACCCGGCCTGCAGCGTGTTGGCGACGCCGTTGACGAGACCGTCCACGACGTACTGGTCGAAGAACGACGCGATCCAGGAGAACGCGACCGTGACGTGCCGCAGGCCGTTGACGGCCCCATCGACGACGGTGGCGTCGAAGTCCCACAGCAGGCGCCCACCTCCCTTGGCGAGCCCCTCCACGAAGGCCGCCTCGTACAGCTCGTCCACGAAGTACTTGTTTGCGACCGCGCGGTAGATGCCGGGAAACCGCGCGGCCAGCTCCGCCGGCACCTTGCCGTTGCCCTTCGCATACCAGAAGAAGCCGATCAGGAGGCCGGCCATCGCCACGGCCACCGAGGCGCCCATGAGCGCGAGCTCGAGCGGGACCGGCGCGTGGTGGGCCTCGGCGGCTCTCCCAGCGAACGGCAGCAGGATCGGCGAAAGGAACTCTCCGATCTTGTCGCCTCCGTGAACCAGCGGCACCCCGACGTAACCGCCCACGACCGACAGGAACGCCAGGATGACGAGCGGCACGGTCATGGACCGCGGCGATTCGTGGACGTGCTCTTCTGCCTCGCGGCCGCCGCGGAACGTCCCGAAGAAAGTCATCGAGACCAGTCGGAACATGTAGAAGGCCGTCAGGCCCGCCGTGAAGAGTGCGGCCGCCCAGAGCGCCTTGCCGAGCCACGGCGCCGACTCGAAGTGCGCTCCGAAGGCGGCGGAAAGGATGGCGTCCTTGGAAAAGAATCCGGCGAGCAGCGGCACGCCGGCGATGGCGAGCGTCGCGATCAGGAAGGTCCAGAACGTGGTCTTGATCTTGAGCGACAGCCCGCCCATCTTGCGCATGTCCTGCTCGCCCCCCAGGGCGTGGATCACTGAGCCCGACCCGAGGAACAGGCAGGCCTTGAAGAAGGCGTGGGTCATCACGTGGAACATGCCCGCGACGAAGGCCCCCACCCCGCAGGCGAGAAACATGTATCCGAGCTGTGAGACCGTCGAATACGCCAACACCTTCTTGATGTCGTTCTGCGCGAGGCCGATCGTGGCCGCCAGCAGCGCCGTGACGCCCCCGATGACGGCGACGACGAGCATCGCCTCGGGCGCCAGCCGGAAAAGCACGTTGCAGCGCGCGACCATGTAGACGCCGGCGGTGACCATCGTCGCCGCGTGAATGAGGGCCGAGACGGGCGTCGGGCCGGCCATGGCGTCGGGCAGCCAGACGTAGAGCGGCACCTGGGCCGACTTTCCGATGGCGCCCACGAAGAGGCAGATGCAGATGAGCGTGGCCCAGGGCTCGACGGCGGCCGGGTTGGCCGCTGCCGTGCCGAAGACCTTGCCGAAGTCGAGTGTGCCGAAGAGCGCAAAGATCCCGAAGATGCCCAGAACGAAGCCGAGGTCGCCAATCCGGTTGACGACGAATGCCTTCTTGCCAGCGTCGGCCGCGAACTTCTTGTGGTAGTCGTAGCCGATCAACAGGTAGGAACAGAGGCCGACTCCCTCCCAGCCGACGAACATCAACAGGAAGTTGTTCGCGAGGACGAGAGTCAGCATGGCGAACATGAAGAGGTTCAGGTAGGCGAAATAGCGCCCGTAACCTCGGTCGTGACCCATGTACCCCACCGAATAGACGTGGATGAGGAACCCGACGAAGGTGACGAAGGCGACCATGAGGGCCGACAGAGAGTCGAGGCGGAACGCCATGTCCACGAACCATTCCGCGGCCTTCCCCGGCACCTTGCCGACGGCCTCGTTGACGCCCAGCGGAAGCCAGCGGTAGAGGGTGACGACGTGGGAACCGCCCGCGGCCAGTGCCGAGAGCCCGATGTCGAAGATCGCGCCGAAAGCCACCAGGACCGAAGCGGCGACACTCGAGGTGCCGACGAACGAGTGGACTCGCCGGAAGCGGGGATGCGTCTCACCGTGCATGTGGGCATGAGGGTGCCCGAGCTCCTTCGCGGACTCCGCCGCCGGCTGTTCGCCGTGGGGATCGTGGCGTCGATCCCGCTTCGGAGGCCGCGCCCCAACGAGGTAGAGCAACCCGTTGACGACGAATCCCGCCAGCGGGAAGAGTGGGACGAGCCAGATCAGGTTCCGCACGCCGGGCCTACCCCCGCATCTCGTGAGCTTCTTCCACGTTCAGCGTCTTGCGCTGACGGAAGAGCGAAATCGTGAGCGCGAGACCGACGGCTGCTTCGCCGGCGGCCACGACGATGACGAAGACCGAGAAGATCTGGCCGGCCAGGTCCGAGAGCCGCCACGAGAACGCCACGAGGTTCAGATTCACCGCGTTGAGCATCAGCTCGACCGACATCAGAACCGTGATCAGGTTGCGGCGCACGAGCACGCCGACAAACCCGATCGTGAAGAGCAGGAAGCTCACGACGAGGTAGTGATTGATCGTGATCGTCATTGCCTAATCGATCTTCTCGGCCGAGCGCCGCCCCAGGACGACCGCTCCGATCATCGCCACGAGCAGGAACACCGAGGCCACCTCGAAGGGCAAAAGGTAGTCGCGGTACAGATACAGCGACACGGCCTCCGTGTTGCCGACGACCTTCCCGGCCACGGACTTGAGCGCATCCGGGTTCGCGGTCACACTCGGAAAGGTCTCGGTCCCCAGGATGTAAAGGAAGACCACCAATGCCCCGGCGATCAGCAGAAGGGCAATGTCCCATTGGTGGTGGAACGCCGTGGCCGTGTGCACCGAGCGCTGGTGGACAAGCATGATGACGAAGAGGAACAACACCATGATGCCGCCGGCGTACACGAGGATCTGCACGGCGCCCACAAACTCGGCTTTCTGGAGAATGAAGATCGAGGCCACCATCAGGAACGAGGCCAGCAGAAAGAGGGCCGAGTGCACCGGGTTCTTGGCGAGGACGACGGCGAGCCCCGTTCCGATCCCGACCGCGGCGAAGATCAAGAAGGCCCAGCCCGCCGCGCCCGAGAGCAGGACGCCGGACCCGGCCCCGCCGGTCATCCCTGATCCACCACCGTGAAGGGCTTCACGTTGGGAGCGTTCTCCCAGTCGGTCAGCTTGCGGATGTCGAGGTAAAGCGACTCGTTGCGGTCGTACGCGGCCATCTCGTAGGTCTTCGTCGTCAGCCAGATGGACTTGGGCGTGGTCGGGCAGGCCTCCTCGCAGAGCTGGCAGAACATGCAGCGCTTCAAGTCCACGTCGAACCGGTCGAGCACCTTGACCGACTTGCCCGCCTCGTTCTTCTCGTTGTGCCAGTCGATGTAAATGATGTTGATCGGGCACTCGATCGCGCAGAGAGTGCACTTGATACACCGCTCCTCGTCGAGACGGAACATGCCCCGAAAGCGGTCCGAGGGCACTTTCTTCTGCTCCGGGTACTGGATCGTCACCTTCTTCTTGAAGAGGTGGCGCCCGGTCACCGACAGGCCGTCGAAGATGTCGAGCAGCGTGATCCGATCGAGCCAGTTCTTCAGAGCCATCGGTGCCTCATGCCGCCGACGGCCGGCCCATGCCGGATGGCTCGGCCGCGAGCCGATCGCGCCGCGTCAGCGTTCGCCGGAGCTTGGCGAGCAGGAAGAAGAAGACGAAGAGTCCGCCGTTGAGCCACGAGAGCACGACCATGCCGGTCGTACGTCCCGGCCACAGAAGGAGCGCCGACGCCACGAGCACGATATTCGCCAGGGCGATCGGGATCATCCACTTCCAGCCCAGAGCCATGAGCTGGTCGAACCGGTACCGCGGAAACGTCGACCGAAACCAGATGTAACAGAAGAGGAAAAACGCGACCTTCCCGACGAACCAGATCACCGGCGGAACGACGTCCAGGAAGTCGAGGGCGTGGACGTTCGGGAAGGGCCGCAGCCATCCGCCCCAGAAAACCGTCACGGCCACGCAGGAGATGATCATCATGGCCGTGTACTCGCCCAGGAAGAAGAAGGCAAACTTGACTCCCGAGTACTCCGTGTTGAAGCCCGAGACGAGCTCCGACTCGGCCTCCGGCAGGTCAAACGGGTTGCGATTGGTCTCGGCCACGCCGGCCACGAAATAGATGAAGAAGGCCAGGAGCCCGGGAAACGCGAACCACAGCTCGACCTTCTGCTGCCTCTGCACGATCTCGACGAGCGAGAGGGAGCGCGTCATCAGGAGCACCGACACGAGAGCCAGGCCCATCGGCACCTCGTAGGACACGAGCTGGGCGGCCGAGCGCAGCCCTCCGAGCAGCGAGTATTTGTTGTTCGAGGCCCACCCCCCGAGGATGATCCCGTACACGCCAATCGAGGTGATGCCAACCAGGATCAGCAAACCCACGTTCACGTCGGTCACCCAGAGAGGCGTATCGACTTTGCCGATTCGAATCGAGGGACCGAAGGGGATCAACGCCAGGGCCGTCAACGCCGGAATGACCGTGAGGACCGGGGCCATGAAGTACACGGCCTTCTCGGCCTGCGCCGGCGTCAGGTCTTCCTTGGTCACGAGCTTCAAGAGATCCGCGAGGCCCTGCAGCGTGCCCTGCGGGCCGACGCGGTTGGGCCCCAGGCGCACTTGCATGAAACCCATGAGACGCCGCTCGGCGAGCACGATCACGAACCCCACGATCGCCGGAACGACGGCCACGAGCAGGATGATCTTCGCGAACGTCAAAAACGTGGGGGTCAGGAGGTTCACCGGTCCACCTCCCCGAGTACGATGTCGACGGTTCCGATCAAAGCCACCAGGTCCGAGATCAGGTGCCCCTTGGCGAGGCGAGGCAGGACCTGGAGATTGATGAACGACGGCGGACGGCAGTGCATCCGGTACGGCCGATTGGTGCCATTCGAAACGCAGTAGAAGCCGAGCTCACCCTTGGGGGCCTCGATCGAGGCGTAGACTTCTTCGGCCGGCGGCTTGATGACCCGCGGCACCTTGCCGCGCACCTCACCGGGCTGAAGCTTCTCCAGGCACTGGCGGATGATCCGCGCGCTCTGGCGCATCTCCTGGACGCGCACGACGTAGCGGTCGTAGGTGTCGCCGTTCGGGCGCGTCGGGATGGCGAAATCGAGCTCCTCGTAGCACTCGTAGGGCTGCGCGCGGCGCAGGTCCCACTCGACGCCGGAGCCCCGCAGGAGCGGGCCCGTCAGGCCCCACTCGATGCACTCCTCGCCGGAGATGACTCCGATCCCGACGGTGCGGTTTTTCCAGATGCGGTTGTCGGTCAACAGCTGCTCGTAATCGTCGATCCGCGAGGGCAGGTCGTCGACGAACTCGGCGAGCCGGTCGCTCCAGCCCGCAGGCAGGTCGAACGGGAGACCGCCGATCCGCATACAGTTCAAGGTCAGCCGGGCGCCGCAGTACTCCTCGAAGAAATCGAGGATCTGTTCCCGTTCCCGAAAGGCGTACCAGAACGGCGTCACCGCGCCCAGGTCAATGCCCGATGTGCCGAGCCAGACCAGATGCGAGGAGAGCCGCTGCAGCTCGTCGAGGATCACACGGATCAACTGGGCGCGCCGCGGAACCTCGAGGTCGAGCAACTTCTCGATCGTCAGGCAGAAGACGTGATTGTTCGTCGCCGCCGCGACGTAATCCATTCTGTCGGTGTGGGGAAGCCCCATCGGATAGGTCTCGGTCTCGAAAAGTTTTTCCGTTCCGCGGTGCAGATACCCGACGTCGGGCTTCGCCTCGATGATCTTTTCGCCGTCGACTTTCAGGACCAGGCGCAGCACGCCGTGGGTGGACGGGTGCTGCGGGCCGAAGTTGAGCTCCATCTCCTGAACGTCGAAGAGCGTCTTGCCCTCCGGGGGCAAGGCCTGTGCGACGGGACGCGGCACGCCCGCCTCCGTCGCGCGCCGCGCGAAGTAGGCCGCTTCATCGCGCTCCGCCTCCGTCAGTCGCTTTTCGTCCGTCACGAAACGACCTTGCGGTTGGGATCGCCGGCACTCGGCCCTCCGCCTTCGGGCCACTCCTCGGGGTAGACCGCGGCCCCCGTCGAGAGCCCCTCGACGGGAAAGTCCTTTCGCAGCGGGTGACCCTCGAATCCCTCCCAGGTCAGGATCCGGCGCAGGTCCGGGTGCCCAGAAAAGCGGATGCCGAACATGTCGTAGGTCTCGCGCTCAGACCAGTTGGCCGCGAGGAAGACCATCGCGATCGAAGGCACCTCCTCGCCTTCCGCCACCCCGCACTTCACGCGGATCCGGTCGTTCTTCGAAAAGGAATAGAAGTGGTAGACGACGTCGAATCGCGGCTGCCGGGTCTTCCAGTCCACCGCCGTCACGTCCACGCAGTACTTGAAGTCCTCGGCGTCTTTCAGGTGGCGGGCGACCCGGGCGATGGAATCGCGCGCCACCGTGACGGTCACCTGCTTGGCGAACTCCTTCGCAGAGAGGACCGTGTCGGGCAGGGCCGCCCGGACCGATCGCACCCAGGGGTGCTCGGAAGCGTCGGACGCCTCAAGCTTTTTGGGCGCCTCTTTCGGCTTCTCCTCGGCCATCGAGGGTTACGACGCCTTCCGGATGACCTTCATCCGGTCGATCTTCTTCTGCAGGGCCATGATTCCGTAGATCAGGGCCTCGGGCCGTGGCGGGCAGCCCGGAATGTACACGTCCACGGGAACGATCCGGTCCACGCCCTGGGTGACGGCGTAGGTGCGATAAGGGCCGCCGCAGGTGGCGCAGGAGCCCATGGCAATGACCCACTTGGGCTCGGGCATCTGGTCGTAGAGGCGCTTGATGATGGGCGCCATCTTCTCCACGACCGTGCCGGCCACGATCATCAGGTCCGACTGGCGCGGCGTCCCCCGGAAGACTTCCGCGCCGAACCGCGCGAGATCGTGCCGGGCGTCCATGACCGCCATCATCTCGATCGCGCAGCAGGCCAGGCCAAACTGCATCGGCCAGATCGAAGAGCGGCGCGCCCAGTTGATCACGGAGTCCACCGTGGTCGTCAAGACATTGTCTTCGAATCGGTTGTCGACGAGGCCCATCGGCTTCCCTTCTCGCTCGATCAGGCCCAGTCCAGGGCTTTTCGCTTCCAGCAATAGAAGTAACCGACGACCAGGATGACGAGAAAGATCACCATCTCGACCAGGCCGAAGAGTCCCAGGCGGTGGAACTGAATGGCCCACGGGAAGAGAAAGATCGTCTCGACGTCGAAGACGACGAACAGGACCGCAATCAAGAAATACCGGACCGAAAAGCGCGTGTCGAAGGCAACCGTGTCCGGCCGGATCCCCGACTCGTAGGGCTCGCCCTTCACGACGTTCGGCCGGCTGACCTGCAGCGCCCGCGCGATCACGATCGTCCCGAGCGGCAGGGCCGCAGCGAGCACAGCAAAGATGAGGATGGGGAGGTACTCGGTCACCAGAAGATCATTCTATCGGAGCGATTCGGGGAGTCAATCAAAGGCCACGCGACTGGATCAGCACCGACAGCTCTTCGCCCATGCCTTCCGGGTCGACGAGCCGATACGCTCTCCACTTCTCCGCCTGTCCGTCCACGAACCGAAAGAGGCCGGCTTCGGTCAGGTAACGCCCCTGGCGCATCACGGGCGCGGAGACGAGCCCCTCCTCCTGGCCCACCGCGATCAGGTCTTCCCAGTTGACGTGCGCCGTCAGATCCACCTCTCCCGGGCGCGCGAGCGGATCGCCGCGGCGGCGGCCGGCGAAATGTACGGCGAGGGTGCCCTGCCGCCGCGCGAGCGGATGGTAGAGCACTTTCGCTTCGTGGCCGTAGTCGAACGCGACGAGACGCCCCCGGGAAAGTGCCCGCGCGAGGCGGCGATGCAGCGGCGCCGCGGCGAACGAGATCTCGCCCACCTGGTCGGCCTCCAGCGTGACGCCAAAGCGCGCCAGGTGCTCCGCGAAAGCCTCCGGAGCCGGTTCGCGGACCCAGGCGAGCTGACCGCTCTGGAGTCCCACGCGCAGCTCGTCGAGACCCTCGGGCGTGCCCACCACGCGCACGACAGGCAGCGCATCGTAGAGCTCGTTCGAGAAGATCCAACCCGAGACGGAGCCCTCTTCGAGGCCCTCGGCCGACTCGAGGATCTGAAGTGGCGACGGCCGCGCAAGCCGCGCGAGGCTCTTTCGCGACGCGGGGCTGCGCTCGATCGCCGTCCAGCGCACCCGCTCGGCCACTTCCCGGTCCTGCCGGGCGAGGGCTTCGGCAAAGTCCTCGAGGAAACGACCTTCACCCGCTCCGGCCTCGACGAAATCCAACCGTTCCGGAAGCTTCGCCGCGTCCTCCCGAAAGCGGCCGGCGAGGGCGGCCGCAAACGCCGGGGAGACCTGCGGCGACGTCACGAAGTCGCCGCGCTCGCCGATGCGCGCTCCCGTCGTGTAGTAGCCGAGCTCGGGATCGTAGAGCGCGATCGCCATGAAGTCCCGGAACGACATCGAGCCTTCGCGCGCGATGCGTTCCTTCAGTCGTTCGAGCAGGGGGACCAATGTCTTCGATTATATTTTCGCGATGCCAAGCGGACGACTCGCCGCGGCCATCCTGGGCCTGACCGCCTCCCTCCCGCTGGCTTGCGCCTCCCGCCGGGAGCCCCTCCCGACTCTGGAGGACTACTCGGACGGCGCCTCGAGGTTTGCCGAGCGGTTCCTCGAGGACTGGCTGGCCAGCACGGCCGGCCCGTCGCTTTATGCCCCGGCTTTCACCTGGAGCGGGCCTCTGCCGGGCGATCGTCTCCTGCCCGTGCCTTCCCAGGCCCCCCTTTCGATAGCCGTCTTTCGCCGGCTGACCCCCTCTCCGCAGCCGGGAGAGGCCCGGGACCTGCCTGCCGAAGCCTCGGCGAAGGCGGGCGAGGGGGGCGCTCCCGCCTCCCACAGACTGCAGCGCCGTCTGGCCGAGATTCGTGGCCGTTTCGCCTCGCTGGGCCGCTCGGAGAGCGTTCTTCTGGACTTCGTTCGCCGGGGCACGAAGCGCGAAGTGCTGATCGCCCTTCTTCTGACCGGGCGGGGGTCCGACGGCCTCTTGCGGCAAGAAGGCGGCAAGGTTCGGGCGGTTCTGTCGCCGAGTCCCGGCGGCCCCGGCGGCTGGCAGCTGGAATCGGCCTCTCTCGAAGCCTGGCTGTCGGCCTCTTCGCCGGAGCCGCTCTTCGAGGAGGTGGCGGACCGCGCGGGACTCTCCCGCATTCACAAGGCCTACCTTCCCAACGCCGCCCGAAACGTGCCCATCCCGGGCGAGCACATGCCGCCGGGAGTGGCGGTCGTCGACTTCGATGGAGACGGCCACCCCGACTTCTTCGTGGCCGGCGGCGACGGAAACCGCCTCTACAAGAACCGCGGTGACGGCACGTTCGAGGACGTGGCGGCGAAGGCGGGAGTCTCGGGCCAGGAGGGCGAGGCCGTGGGCGTTCTCTCTTTCGACTACGACAACGACGGCCGCCCCGACCTCTACGTCACGTACCTCGAGAAACCGAACCAGCTCTTTCACAACAAGGGCGACGGCACGTTCGAGGAGGTCGCCCAGAAGGCCGGAGTCGCCTTGAACGACTACTGCGCCTCGGCGGCCGCGATCGACTACAACCGCGACGGGCTGCCCGACCTCTACGTCCTCGTCTACGGTCCGCGCGATCGCGGCCCCAACATCCAGGCCGACAACGCGCCCCCGAATCATCTGTTCCGCAACAACGGCGACGGCACCTTCACGGACGTGAGCAAGGCGTCGAAGACGGGCGACACCGGCTGGGCCCTCGCGGTTCAGTCCGCGGACTTGGACGGCGACGGCTGGCCCGATCTCTACGTCGCCAACGACTTCGGCAACCACACGTATCTGCGCAACAACGGAAACGGGACGTTCTCGAATCTCGGCAAGAAGGCCGGCCTGCTCGATCCGGGTTTCGGCATGGGCGTGGCGATCGACGATTACGACGGCGACGGGCGGCTCGATCTCTACGTCTCCAACTACTCGCTGCCCTGGAACTGGTTTCTGCGCGATCCGCGCTACCCGATGCCCGACTTCCCCTACAACCTGGGGCGGCCACTGGTGTGGCGGCGCCTGAAGGCGATGACGCGCGGCTCCTCGCTCTTTCGGCCAGTCCGGGACGCCAGCGGCCGTTTCGAACGCACCTCAGACGAAGCAGGAGTCTGGGACACGTCCTGGTCCTGGGGCTGCGTCTTCGTGGACGCCGATATGGACGGCCGGCCCGACTTGTTCGTCGTCAACGGCATGGTCACGGGCAAGAATCCGAAAGAGCGCGAGCTCGACTTCTTCAACCTCATGTCGGCCGAGTTCAAGAAATTCGAGAAGGGCATCGCCATCGCCGACTGGGGGGACGATTCGCTCTGGGGCCGTGTGCCCAAGCGTTTTTACAAGAACCTGGATGGCCGCCACTTCGCCGAGCTCGCCGCCGTCACGGGCCTCGAGTCCGACGCCAACCAGCGCGGCCTCGTCGTCGCCGATGTCAACGGCGACGGCGCTCCCGACCTCTTCGCCACCGGCTTTCTCCAGCGCCCCTCGCTCTGGATCAACAAGAACCCCTCGCACGCGAAGTCGCTCGTGGTCGAGCTCGAAGGCGACCCGAGCCTCCCCGGCCCCTTCAAGTCCACGCGCGACGCTCTCGGTGCCCTCGTGACCGTCGAGGCCAACGGCGTGAAGCGGTCTCAAGTGGTTTCCGCGGGCTATTCGTTTCTGTCGAGCGGCCCTAAGGAGCTCTTCTTCGGCCTTGGCGACAAGACTCGAGCCGACCGCGTCACCGTCCGCTGGCCCTCCGGCCGCGTCACGGACCGCCGCGACGTCCCTGCGGGAAGGCTTTCTCTGAAGGAGCCGGCATCCTGACCCGACTTCATAGGTCCAGAGAGGCTCGCAATTCATGCTCGACCGCTTCCAGATCGACTCGGTCAAGAGAACCAAGCCTGCGGCGAACCATGACTCGCTCGATCGTGCGGAGGATCCCCGTGACGAGGGACGGAAAGAGCAGGCCGGCCTTCTTCCAATCCGAAACGACGAGATCGCCCGCCAGGCGTCTCTTCACGTTACTGGTGATTGCCGCCACGATCGCTTCCCTGCGTCCCCGGTGAAACGAAGCCGAGCTCACGACGAGTGCCGGCCGAAGCTTGCTGCCGGACTCGTCGGCGAAGACGAAGGAAACGAGGACGACGTCGCCTCGACTAAAGGCGGTCATATGCGGCGTCTCTCGGGTTGTCCCAGAGCCTCGCCAGCACGGGATCCGCGTCTGCCGTCAGCGCCAGCAGCCCGTCCGCCTCCCTTCCGAGATCCTCCCGAAGGCGTTCCTCGAGGGCATCCAGGATGTATTGTCTGACCGTTAGATCGCGCTTAGCAGCCGCTAGCCGGAGCCGGCGCCGCGTCTCCGGGACGACGTCAATGCTGATCCGTGGCCGCTTCGGCAGAGACACCATCGGTCGAGCCACTCGCTCACCCCCATAGCCACGCAGGATGCCGCACTTGCTCCATGGTGTCAATAGAGCCATGACCCATCTTGAAGCGGCAAGTCGTCGTCCTTAGACCGGCGTCCGGATCCCGAGGAATCGCCCCTCTGGCAGCGTTCCTCCGTGCTGATGGAGAACCAGACTTCGCGAGAGGCGGCCCTTCACCCGCCCTGGGCGAAGCACAAGGCAGCAACGAACCCGAACGTTGCAATCACCAGAAGCGCTGCCCGGAGGTGCCTACTCACTCGCTACCTCTTTACCTCATCGCGGTAGTACATGATTTCATCATCGACCCCAGTCCTTCCCACCTCGAGGACTGGGGCATTCAGCGTGCGGTGGGCTGCGAACGAATGCCTAAAGGTATAACAGCTCACAGGCTTCTAGGGGGGAGTTAGGTTGCAACTTTCGTCGAGTTTGCTTCTCCGGTTTGGTGCCCTAATACATGTTCGGCGCGTGTGGCTCAACAGAAGTGAGCCTTGGGACCCGTGGCCCGGCGATGATCGCGTGCCTTGGCTGGGGGTCACTGATCTGGGACGCTCGGGGATTGCCTATCCAAGCCCGCTGGTTCGAGGATGGTCCTTTTCTGCCAATCGAGTTCGCCCGGCAATCGTCAGACGGAAGGCTGACTCTCGTTATCGTTCCCGGTACTTCCCCAGTTCGAAGTCTGTGGGCAAGCTTCTCAGTCGAGACCGTCGACGAGGCGCGTGAGGCCCTCCGGCAACGCGAAGGGATCCCCGAACCGCACGCGAAGACTCACATCAGCGACTGGGTTCCTTCGTCAGGTTCCAGAAACTCGATCACCGCGGAGATTGGAACCTGGGCACATAGGATGGCCCTTGATGCTGTCGTGTGGACCTCGCTGCCACCAAAGTTCGAGAACCGCGAGAACGTCGTTCTGACGGTAGAGCAAGCTGTAGAATACCTGCGCGGCCTGCCACATGAGAAGTGGCGATATGCGGAGCGTTACGTTCGGAGGGCTCCGGCTCAGATCGATACGCCATATCGACGCCGTTTCGAGAGGGAGTTCGGCTGGACACCGCTTCCGTGACTCATTCAGAAATCTCAAACCCGCTGATGATCGACCAAATCAGGCGTGAGCTTGCGGCCGCGTCCAACTTGGACGACTATGCCGGTTTTGGGCAAGTGTACGTATGCATCGTGAAACTCGCCTTGGCTGAGCCAGATCCAGAAGAGTTTGCGCGAATCAAGACCCTGGCAGGCCGACTGTCTGATCCCCAGGTATCTCGAATCCTACAGCTTCCACAGGTCGATGATCTGCTGGACATCAAACCACCCCTGGAAACGATCCTCTGTCACAAGAATGAAGAGCTTAGATCTATCGAAACCGCTGAAGCTATCGAGATCCTACGAAGCAGCAGGAACTCAAAACCCAGAAAGGCCTTGCGGTCGCTCCTATTTTTACTGAAGAACATTCGAAACAAGGTTAAGCACGGTTTCAAGTCACCCGAGGGTCCGCGCGACCGAGAAATTCTCAGCGCCGCGCGTCCGATCGTCGTAGCAATAGCAGAGAGCTGCCTAGCGATGCGGCTGCCCCTCAGGGAGGCGAAATGAGAGACACGCCGAACACGGCGCTTCAGCGGACGGGCTTGCGCCCGCCGCTGAGCTTTGAGACGTTAGGCCGTCGACATCTTGCCAATCTGTTGGCCGCCCTTTTTCTGGCTGCGCCTCTGACAGCAGAAAGCCCGAAGGCGACGGCTCCGCACCTTCCGTACTTAGACTGGGGCGCCTGCCCATTCGAATGCTGCACGTACCGCGCGTGGGGCGTTACGAAACCGACCTTGGTGTGGAGGGAGAGGCGGCGGGATTCCCCGGTCGCGTTCCGGCTCGCTGAAGGAGACCGCGTCGTGTGCGTCACAGGAGTGGTCGTTACCCGGAAGGCCGGACGGATGCGAGTTCTTAAGGAGCTGAAGCTCGATGAGCTAAGGCCCATCTCACTCATGCCGGGTGACGTGATCTACACGCTTCACTATCTCGGTGAGGGCTATGATCTGTTTTGGTTCAACGGGAGCACGCATTCCGATCAGATCAGCGCTGAAGCCGTCGATACTGGCTCGCCGGCACCCGGCGCCGTGCTTTGGGTCGAGGCCCTACCGGAAACTGATTGGTGGGTGAAGGTCAAGAACTCGGCGGGTCAGGTTGGGTGGACGTTGGTCGACAAGAACTTCGATCCGGCTGACATGGACGCCTGCTCGTGAACATCGCGGAGCGACGGCCTAACCCGCGCATGCACCGGACTCGGCAGTTGACCCGATAAAGTTGACACTTTCGACCTAACGCTCGAGGAGAATTCTTGGCCAGGACCAAGGGTCTGCGCAAGGTCCAACCTCACCGTGCCGCGACGTCACCCTTTTACGCCGAACACGCGTTTCCTCCGCTGTTAGCCGGCGCATTCGTCGGTGCAACCCTGCAGGACTCCATTTCTCGCGGCGCTGTCTGCACCCTCATGACCAGGAGCAATTGCCGGCCGATTGTCGACCTAACCGGTGTCAACAAAAGCGGGTCAACATCCCTCGCGCTGCGCGCTCGCCGCTGAGCTGCCAGCCGTTAGGCATCCGGCAAATCATCCATGTACGTTCCAAATCACATTGGTAGAACTCCCGAGGAGATCATCACGGAGAAGTCGTATCTGGACTCCGTGGGCTACCTGTTCCGCGCCGTATCTTGGCTAGACTACTTTAGGAGAGTCGATCATTTTCCGACACTGCTGTACGCGTGCATTGAAGGCCGGTGTGGTATTGAGTACCTGCTGTTCGAGGAACTCGTCCTGAGCACTGGCGCAAGACTATCCCGCAAGGACTACGAACGCTGCGTCGAAGAGCGAAATAACTTCGCCAAACTCATCAAGCAGCTGAGCCCGGATTACGACAAGATGCAACAGTTCACGCTCGCAGTCGTCGCTGTGGAAATAAGAGCTCCGAGGCTCGTTCGCTGGAGTCCTTCGGAGCTCTTAAAGACATGGGGGAAGTTGTCTCGCTACACTCATTGGGTTGGCTCCAAGAACGAGACTACTGAGGACCCGGCGTGGAGAGCTGAAGCCTTGAGGCAGGTCGCGAGCTTGCTCGACCCAATCTGGATCAAGGCAACCTCCGGTCAGAGCGGTATTCTCTATCCGGCCGACATGAAGCCGAAGGTGCGAGAATTGTGGGAGGACTTCAAGAACGGACGCGTGGACTTTGAGGGACTGAAGATTAGACTCGATCTGATACGGCCGCTGGTAAGGGATGCCTAACAAACGCATCAAACCCGAGTCTTCCCGGCCCCTTCAAGTCCACGCGCGATGCTCTAGGCGCCCTCGTCATGGTCGAGGCCAACGGCGTAAAGCGCACCCAGGTTGTCTCCGCAGACTATTCGTTCCTGTCGAGCGGCCCGAAAGAGCTCTCCTTCGGCCTCGGCGACAAGACTCGAGCCGACCGCGTCACCGTCCGCTGGCCCTCCGGCCGCACGACGGAACGGCGCGATGTCCCGGCGGGAATGCTCTCGCTGAAAGAGCCGGCCTCCTGACCGACTTCCGAGGTCCAGTTCAGATGGGGGTTCGCATTGGCACGACCGGCGGCCGGTGCGGCCTGCCCTGCGGCGGGACGACGGGACCTCGGGGCACGGGAGTGGCCGTGGGACCCGGAGGGGTCAGGGTCGCGGTCGGAGTCTGCGTTCCCGTGGCCGTGCGGCTCGGCGTGGCCGAAGGCGTCACCCGCGTCGGCGTCTTCGTGGAAGACGGTGTCGGAGTCACCGTCGGCGTGGGTGACGAGGTCGGCGTCGCTGTCGGGGGTGTACCGCTCGGCGTGGGCGTCGGCGTGCGTGTCGACGTCCGAGTCTGCGTCGGTGTCGCGGTCGGGGGCGTCCCCGTCACCGTGGGCGTCCGCGTTTGAGTCCGAGTCGGCGAGGAGCTTGGATTCGGTGTCGGGGTCACCGTAGGGGTCGCCGTCCGGGTCGCCGTCGAGGTCAGCGTCGCTCCGGATGTATTCGTCCGGGTGGGCGTCGGGGTGAGAACCGGGGGCGTCAGAGTTGGCGTCGCGGTGGCGGTCGCAACCGTCGTCGGCGTGCGAGACGGCGTCCGCGTCGGCGTCGCGGTTGCCGTGGCCGTGGGCGAGAACGTCAACGTGCTGGTCGGCGTCAGCGAAGGCGTGAACGTGGCGGTGTTCGTGGGCGTCGCGCCGTCGTCGTTCAAAATGGTGCCCGTCGCGGTGCCGCGAGCGATCGTGGCGTGCACGGGATTTGATAGGACGACGGTGAACGTCTCGTTCTGCTCGGGCGTCGTGTCGCCGGCGATTTTCACGTTGATCATCCCCAAGGTATTCCCCGCGAAGATGGTGAGCGTCCCGGACGCGGCCTGGTAGTCGCTGGGCGAAACCGCCGTGCCGTCCATCGTCGTGTAGTTGACCGTGATCGTGAACGTGCTGGGTGCCGACAGGTTCACGATGAAGTCTGCGCTGGCCGGCGGCCCGATGTTTCCTTCGATCACGGACACGTCCTGGATCGACAGCGTCGGCACCTGCGCCTCCGCCGCCGAGGCGAGCAGCCATGCCCCGAACATAGCCGCTACGATCCGTCTCATGGCATCGTCCGTCCGCATTATCGCCGGACGCGACGAGACCGGTTGAGCTATTTCGCCGCGGCTTTTTCCTGCGCGTCGACGACGGCGATGGCGGCCATGTTGACGATGTCGGCGACGTCGACGCCACGCTGGAGGACGTGGACGGGCATCTTCATGCCGAGCAGGATGGGGCCGATGGCCTCAGCCCCGGCCAGGCGCCAGACGAGCTTGTAGGCGGCATTGGCCGACTCCAGGTCCGGGAAGATCAGGATGTTCGGGTTCTTGAAGGTGACCCAGGGGTACTCGGCCTCGAGCATCTCCGGGACGACCGCGCAGTCCGCCTGCATCTCTCCCTCGACGGCCAGCGTCGGCTGGGCGGCGTGGATCAGCTCGACCGCCTTCTTCACCTTCAGCGCGTTGGCGTGCGTGTTCGAGCCGAAATTCGAAAAGGAGATCATGGCGATCCGCGGCTCGATGTCGAAGCGGCGCACGGCATCCGCCGTCAGCTTCGCGATCTCGGCCAGCTCCTCGGCCGTGGGATTGATGTTGACGGTCGTATCGGCAAAGAAAAACGTCCGGTCCTTCAGCATCAGAATGTAGAGGCCGGACACGCGTTGGACGCCCGGTGCCGTGCCGACGATCTGCAGCGCGGGACGGATCGTGTCGGGATACGACTGGGTCAGGCCGGAGATGACTCCGTCGGCGTCGCCGGCATCGAGCATGAGGGGGCCGTAGACGTTGCGCATCCGGACGTCGCGGGCCGCCGAATCGGGCGTCGCGCCCGATCGCCGCCGCAGCTTCTCGTATCGCTTCGCGTACGCTTCGAGCTTCGGCGACGACTCCGTGTGGATGAACTCGATCTGGTCGAGCGGCAGCTGCAGCTCCTGGGCCAGGGCGAGGACCTTCTGCTCCCGGGCGAGCAGGATCGGCTTGCAGATGCCCTCCTCGGCCAGGATCTTCGCCGCGCGCAGAATCTTCGGGTGCTCTCCCTCCGGGAACACGATCCGTTTCGGGTCTTGTCGCGCCTTCTCGATCACGACGCTCATGACCTCGCGCGAGCGCGAGAGCATGGCTTCGAGGCGGCGCAGGTAGGCCCCCATGTCGGTGATGGGTTTTCGCGCCACGCCGGAGGCCATGGCGGCCTCGGCCACCGCCGGAGCGACCCAGAGCAGCACGCGGAAATCGAAGGGTTTCGGTATCAGGTACTCGCGGCCGAAGCGGAAGGTCTGACCGCCGTAGGCCTTGGAAACGGAGTCGGGCACATCCATCTTGGCAAGCGCCGCCAGGGCCTGCGAGGCAGCCCTCTTCATGGCCTCGTTGATCTCCGTCGCCCCGACGTCGAGCGCGCCGCGAAAGAGGAACGGGAAGCCGAGGACATTGTTGACCTGGTTCGGGTAATCGCTCCGCCCGGTCGCCATGATGACGTCCGGTCGCGCTGCCTTGGCCTCCTCGGGGCGGATCTCCGGGTCGGGGTTCGCGAGCGCGAAGACGATCGGGTCTCGCGCCATCTTCTTCAGCATTTCGCCGGTCACGATCCCTTTCGAGGCGAGGCCCACGAAGACGTCGGCTCCCACCAAAGCGTCGGCCAGCGTGCGCTCCTTCGTCTCCACGGCGAACTGCGCCTTGTACGCGTTGACGTCCTGCGTCCGCCCGACGTAGATGACTCCCGCGCGGTCCGCCAACCGCAGGTTGTCTTTCTTGACGCCGTAGGAGAGGTAGAGCTTCGCGCAGGCGATCGCGGAGGCACCCGCTCCCGCGAAGACGACCTTCACCTCGTCGATCTTCTTTCCGACGACTTCGAGCGCGTTCAAGAGCGCGGCGGCCGAGATGATCGCCGTACCGTGCTGATCGTCGTGGAAGACCGGAATCTTGAGGCGCTTCTTCAGCTCCTCCTCGATGACGAAGCACTCCGGGGACTTGACGTCTTCGAGGTTGATCCCGCCGAACGTCGGCGCGATCCGCGTGACGGTGTCGATGAACTCCTGCGGGTCCTCCGTGTCGACCTCGATGTCGAAGACGTCGATGTCGGCGAAGCGCTTGAAGAGGATGCCCTTGCCTTCCATGACCGGCTTGCCGGCCAGGGGCCCGATGTTGCCGAGACCGAGCACGGCGGTGCCGTTCGAGATCACCGCCACCAGATTGCCCTTGGCCGTGTACTCGTAGACTTTCTCCGGATCCTTCTCGATGGCGAGGCAGGGCTCCGCCACGCCGGGGCTGTAGGCGAGGGAGAGGTCCTCGGCCGTGCGGCACGGCTTCGTCGGCACGACTTCGATCTTTCCCTTGCGGCCGCGCGAGTGATAGTCGAGCGCTTCCTCGACGGTGTGCTTGCGCATGGCTTCTTCTTACACCAACTGAGCGCGTACGGCCTGAACGGCGGCGAGCGCCTCGGCGGACGGCACGGCCCGCAGCTGTCTGTCGCGGCGCGTCACGATCTCGATCTTGCCTTCCTTGAGAGCCCGACCGCCGACGTTGACGCGGATCGGGAAACCGAGCAGGTCGGCGTCCTTGAACTTGACGCCCGGCCTCTCGTCCCGGTCGTCGTAGAGGACCTCGAGCCCGGCCGCGGTCATCGAATCGTACAGCGCGTCCGCGGTCTTTCGGGCCGTCTCGTCGGCGGGATTCAGCGACGCCAGCTCGATCTCGAAAGGCGAGAGCGCCAGCGGCCACACGATGCCGTCCGCGTCGTGGTGCTGCTCGACGCACGCCGCCATCGTGCGGCCCACGCCGATGCCGTACGTCCCCATGACGACCGGGCGGCTCTCGCCCTTCTCGTCGGTGAACTCGCACTTCATGGAAGCCGAGTATTTCGTGCCGAGCTTGAAGATGTGTCCGACTTCGATGCCGCGAGCGATCTCGAGCGGCTTGCCGCAGCGCGGGCAAGGGTCGCCTGAGCGCGCCCGGGCGAACCGGGCCCACTCTCCGACCTTCGCATCCCGCTCGAGCGCCAGGCCCCGCACGTGCCAGTCGCGCTTTCCGGCGCCTGTCACGGCGTTGACGGCGCCGCGGACCGATTCGTCGGCGATCACCCGGACGTCGGGGGGAAGACGGTGGGGGCCGACGAACCCGACGGCCGCTCCCGTCGCCTTCTCAACCTTGTCCTCGGAGGCGAGTGCGAGATGATCGACTCCAAGAGCGTGCTTCAAGGCGATCTCGTTGACGTCGCAATCGCCCCGAATCAGCGCCACGGCCAAGCCCTTCTCGGTCTCGTACACCAGGCACTTGATCATCCTCGAGGCGGTGATGCCGAGAAACTCGACGACGAGATCGATCCCTCCAAGGCCGGGTGTCTCGACTTCCGTCAGGGGGCCGAGCGTCTCGTCTTCCCACGGGGCCTCGAGCCTCCCCGTTTCGGCCTTTTCGAGGTTGGCGCCGTAGCCGCAGGCGGCGCAGCGCACGACGGCGTCCTCGCCCGTGTCGGCCAAGACCATGAATTCCTCCGAGGCGGTGCCGCCGATCGCGCCGGAGTCCGCCTGGACGACGGTGAAATCGAGGCCGCAGCGCCTAAAGACGCGGCGGTAGGCGGCGTCCTGGGCCTTGTAAGAACGGTCGAGACCATCGGCGTCCCTGTCGAAGGAATAGCCGTCGTACATGAGAAACTCGCGCCCGCGCATCAGACCGAAGCGCGGGCGGATCTCGTCGCGGAACTTGGTGCGGATTTGATAGAGCGTGACCGGCAGCTGCCGGTAGGACGTCACTCCGGCCCGGACGAGCGAGGTGACCGCCTCTTCGGCCGTGGGCGCGAGACAGTAGTCGCCGGCCTTGCGGTCTTTCAGACGAAAGAGAATCTCCTCCGCTTCGTAGCGTCCCCAGCGTCCCGTTTCCTCCCAGAGCTCGCGGGGCTGGAGGATGGGGACCTCGAGCTCGAAAAAGCCAGCGCGATCCATCTCTTCCCGGACGATCGTCTCGGTCTTGCGATGCGCGCGCAGCCCGAGGGGCGTGAGCGCGTACATGCCGGCGGCGATCCGGCGGATCATGCCGGCGCGGGTCAGCAGTATGTGCGAGATCGCCTCGGCGTCGCCGGGCACTTCACGCACGGTCTGCAGAAAGTATTGGGACCAGCGCATGAGGCGCGGAAATATATCAGCGGGCTATCCCTTCTCGACCTCCGGCTTCTTCTTGCCGCCGACCTTTTCCACGAGCCGAAGATTCGATCGGACCTGCTGCATCATGCGGTCCTCGAGCGCGCCGCCGCGCGCGACGGTCTTGGCGCGCGTGAACGCCGCTTTCGCCTCCTCGGGCTTGCCCGCCGCCAGGTACGCCATGCCGAGGTGGTGAAAAGTCGTTGGCGCCGCCGCGCGTTCGCTCGACCGGCGCAGGCACTCGATCGCCCGGTCGAACTCCTGCCGCTTGTAATGCACCCAGCCCAGCGCCGCCAGCGGGTAGGGCTTGAGCTCGTCCGGCGCTGCGGCGAGCGCGCGTCCCGCGTAGTCGAGCGCCTCGTCCAGGTTCTCCCCCGATTCCGCCAGATTCGTGGCGAGCTCGTAGTAGCCGACCGTCTGCGCCGTCTTCGAGGGGTGCTTTTCGAGGAACTCGCGCACGAAATCTGTCGCTTCTCCCGCCTTGCCCTCGGCGCGCAGAGCCTCGGAGAGCGTCGAGCAGGCCGCTGCAGCCACGACATCCTCGGGCTCCCCGGCCAGGACCTCCCGGCAGGCCGCGATGGCTTCCTTCCAGAGCCCGAGCGAAGCAGATAGCAGCGCGAACGAGATCCGAATCGTCGAGTTTTTCGGCTCGAGGGCGCTCGCCTGCCGGTACAGTTCGAGGGCCCTGCGCAGGGACCCTCGGGAGACCTCCTCCTCCGCCTGACGGTACTTCTCCGCCCCCGGACCGTCGACGCGCGGCAGCGAGTAGCGCCGGCGCCGCTCGAGCAGGCGAACGGCCTCCTGGAACTCGAGCCGCTTCGGGTTCTTCTCCAGAGCCTGCTGGAAACAGTCGAGGGCCCGCTTGGGCCAGTTCTTCTCGAGAAAGCACAGACCGAGCTGGAAGACCGCGTCCTCGTTGTCCGGCTCCACCTCTTGGGCCTTCTCGAAGGCCTGGATTGCCCGGGACAGCTCGCCCTTCTCGCGATACACCGTGCCGAGCAAGACGTAGGCGGAGGGAACCGGGGCAACGTCGAGGGCCTCCGTCAGCGCCTGCTCGGCCTTGTCCCATCGCGAAGCGTGGGCGTAGAGGGCGCCGAGAGCGAAGTGCGGCAGGAAGGCGTCGGGCCGGCGCTCGGCCGCTCGCGTCAAGAGCGACTCGGCGGTTTCGACCTCGCCGGCCTCCGAGGCCGATATGCCTGAGTAGACGAGCGACTCGAAATGGTTGGGCTCGACCGCGAGGATCTTCTTGAAGTAGCCGGAAGCTCTCTCGAGATCGCCGGCCGAAAAGTACGTCTCGGCGAGGTAGAACCCGAGCTCCACGTTGCTGCGGTTCAAGCGGTAGAGCTCTTCGAGAGCGCGGATGCCGCGGTCCGCGTCCAGCGCCAGGATCGCGAACTCCGCCTCGCGTAGCCGCCGGAGAAAGGCCTCTCGATTCTCGCCGGAGTACCGCGCCACGATCCGGTCGCGACGCTCGAGGAAGCGGTCCTTCTTTTCGACCGCCTGCATCCGGGCGTCCATCTTGGTCTCCCAGAGGTCGAGGACCTCCTCGGAGCGCACGGCCCCGGAGCGCTCGAGCGTCTCTTGAAGCGCCAGGATGCCCGTGTGCGCGACGAAGAGGTTCTTCTCGAGATTCCCGATCGACTCGAAGAGCGACTTGACCGCCTCGGCGGTCCGCTTGACCACGTCCTCGAGGGTCGAGATCCTTTCGAGCAGATGCTCGTCGAACGGAATCTCCTCTTGCGTCTCGCCGGTGCCCTCATCCACGACGCCGACGCCGGAGAGCACGAGCAGCTTCGAGTGGCAGCGGAGGCAGAACTCCTCGTCGTCCGGGTTCTTCGTGCCGCAGACCTGGCAGTACATATGGGTTAATGGGAAACCGTCTCGAAAGAGGACGCAGGTCGTAGGACGTGGGTGGGACGCTCCACCCCTACGTCCTTCGTCCTAAATCCTACGTCCTCTCGCTGCACTCGTCCCCTCACTTGCCAGGGTATTCGTAGAAGCCGCGGCCGGACTTTCGGCCGAACCAGCCCGCGTCGACCATCTTCACGAGAAGCGGGCTCGGCCGGTACCTCGGATCGCCGAAGCCCTCCTGCAGGACGCGCAGGATCGACAGGCACGTGTCGAGACCGATGAGATCTGCCAGCGCCAGCGGGCCCATCGGGTGGTTCATGCCGAGCTTCAAGATCCCATCGATCGCCTCCCGCGTCGCCACACCCTCGCGCAGGGCCTCGATCGCCTCGTTGATCATCGGCAGCAGAACGCGGTTCGCCACGAAGCCCGGAGAGTCGTTGCAGAAGATCGGCGTTTTGCCCAACCGGCGGGCGAGCGCCTCTACGGCCGCGGCCGTTTCGTCGGAGGTTGCGATGCCGCGGATCACCTCCACGAGCTCCATGACTGGCGCCGGATTCATGAAGTGCATCCCGATGACGCGGTCCGGCCGGTCCGTCACCGCGGCGAGGCGTGTGATCGAGATGGACGAAGTGTTGGAGGCCAGGATCGCCTCCGGAGCGCAGACGGCGTCGAGGCCCCGGAAGAGCTTGCGCTTGATTCCCTCGTCCTCGACGACGGCCTCGACGACGACGTCGGCTTGCGAGAGCCGCCCGATGTCCGTCGTGGTCGAAAGGCGCGAGAGGGCTGCGTCCCGGTCCGCGGCCGTGCGCTTGCCCTTCGCGACCTCGCGCTCGAAATTTCTGGCGATCGTGTCCCGAGCCTTCCGGAGGAAGGGTTCCTCGAGGTCCACGAGAACGACTTGAAAGCCCGAGGCGGACGCGACGTGCGCGATGCCGTTGCCCATCTGCCCGCCGCCGACGACGCCGACGGTCCGGATGTCCATCCGGCGACTCTATTGCGGGGCCAGCCGGGGAATCAAATGGCCGTCACGAGGCGGCGACGGAAAACCGAGGCGTGCCGAAGCGCGACAGCATCGCGATGCCCACGGCGACGACCGAAGCGGCGCTCCAGACGACCGCGCCGACGTAGGGCAGAAGCGACACGCCGCCCAGCAGGGCGAAGCCCGCCGCGAGGGCCGCCGGGCGCCGCGCCGGCGACACACTCTTCAAGAGCTTCTGCCCCAGCAGCAGGAAGAGCGCGCCCATGCCAAAGACCTTCGCACCAACGGCGAGACCGGCCAAAAAAAGCGCGATCGGAATCGACAGCGCCGACGGCAGCAGCGCCAGCGCCGCGGCCGCCGCGAGGAAGAGCGAAAGCACCGTCAGCGCTCCGGCCAAGAGCGCTCCGCCCCACTGCTCCTCGGCGCAGAGGGCCGCCCTCGCGACGGGAGAGCCGAAGACGTAGAGCAGCAAAAGCGTCCCGGCCAGCCACACGGCGAGACCGATCACGCGCAGGCCGCGGAAAACGGCGGCGCGCGCTCCGGCTTCCCACGGCGCGCGATGCATCTCGGCGAGATAGACGTTCAAGAGCGTTCCCGGTGTCGAGATCGTGCCCGCGACGGGCAGAGGGCCCGCGGCAGGCGGCACAACACGGCCGCCGAAAACCGACAGATTGCCGGCCACCGAGCCGCTCGGCCCGAACGCCACGTCCCCTCCCCAGACGATGACGTCTCCTTCCACGCGCGCGTCCAGGTGCACGCTGCCGAGCACCGCCACGACGCGTCCCGAGACGTTCTCCGAGATCGTCATGTCGTGGCCGACCGTCGTCAGGCTGCTGGAGACCGGGGATCCGGCAGAAGGGAAAAGGGCGAAGAGAAAAAGGAGCGCCGCCGGCGTCATCGGCGGGCGCGAGCGAGCACGCGCTTCAAGCCATAGCCGAGCGGCACGAAGAGCACGGCTGCCACGAGGCCGAGAGCCTGCTCCTGCCGCAGAGCGGTGGCCAGGGACGTCAGTCCCGCCGGAGTGACCTGCGCCAGGTCTCCCAGCCAGCGGCCGACCGACCGCAGCACGCCGAGGGCTGGCAGCAGCAGCGCCGCACCGAGGCCCGCCTGCTCGCGACCCGACGGCCCCGGCAAGCCGAGCAGGGCCACGCCCAGGCCAAAGAGACCCGCGGCGAGGGCCGACGGCGGGCCCCAGAGCGAGAGAGCCCGACGCTCCCGGCGGGAAAAGGTTCGCAGCCGCACGACCCGCGAGGCAAGGTCGGTCGAGGGCTCCGGAAGGGCCGTCAGGGTCGCGAGCTCAGCCGACATCGCGCGGGCCTGGTCGACCGCCCCCGCGCACTCGGGACAGCCGGCGGCATGCTCGGCCGCGTCTGTCGCAAAAAGAGGGGCCGCTCCCGAGGCGACGGCCTCGGCGTCCAGCGGATCCAGTCTTCGGGCACACGGTTTCACGACATCTCCCCCGACAACCATTCCTTCAATACGGCTCTGGCCCGAAAGAGTTTGTTCTTGACGGTTCCGAGCGGCATTCCCTTGATCTCGGCGATCTCCTCGTACGAAAGGCCGGTAAAATGGCGCAGGGTGATGAGCTCTCGGAACTCGGGTGGGAGGCGGGCGATCGCCTGGGAGATGGCCATTCCACGCTCGGTGTTTCGAAGCTCCGCGTAGGGGTCCAGATCATTGCTCTTGTACTCAAAAGGGGACACTCTCCCCTGGCCGCCAGGCTCGGATGGTTCGATCGGGACAGTGCGCGGCCTCCGCTTGCGCAGGTGGTCGATGGCGGCGTTGCCGGCGATCCGGAACAACCATGTCGAGAACTTGAACTCCGGGTTGTAGCGCGAGAGGGCCTGGAAGACCTTGACGAAAATCTCTTGCGAGAGGTCGCGGGCGTCATCGCGGTTGCCGATCATGCGCGCCACGTGCGAGAGGATGCGCGCCTGATACCGGCGGACCAGCACTTCGAAGAGCGCTTCCTCGCCGACGAGCACGCGGGAGACGAGCTCCTCGTCGGGAAGAGAGGCCGCCTGCGTATCGATGGGTTACAATCCCCGGCCCATTCTAGCGAAGCCGGCTGATTCCGCCGAAGGAGCATTGCGCGTGAGCCAAGTCGCCGAACCGCAGTTTCCAACGATTGGAACGCATCCCCAGGGCACCGACTCCGCCAATCCCTTCGAAGAAATGATGTCGCGGTTCGATCTGGCCGCGCAAAAGCTCGGCCTCGACCCGGGCCTGTACAAGGTCCTGCGCGAGCCTGTCCGGGAGACCAAGGTCTCGATCCCCATCGCCATGGACGACGGACGCATCGAGGTCTTCATCGGCTACCGGGTCTTGCACAACATCGCCCGTGGCCCGGGAAAGGGCGGTGTCCGCTACGACAAGAACGTCACGTTAGACGAGGTCCGCGCCCTCGCCGCCTGGATGACCTGGAAGTGCGCGGTCGTCAACATCCCCTTCGGTGGCGCCAAGGGCGGGGTCGTCTGCGACCCGGCGGCCCTGTCTCGCGGCGAGCTCGAGCGCATCACCCGGCGATACACGGCCGAATTGATGGACCAGTTCGGCCCCGAAAAGGACGTTCCGGCCCCCGACATGGGTACGAATCCCCAGACGATGGCCTGGATCATGGACACCTTCTCGATGCACGCCCGCCACACGGTCACTTCGGTCGTGACCGGCAAGCCCCTCTCCCTGGGCGGCTCGCGCGGGCGGGTCGAGGCGACCGGACGCGGCCTGATGCTGATCTGCCGCGAGGTCGCGCCCAAGAGGGGCTTTCAGCTCGACGGCGCTCGCATCGTCGTGCAGGGCTTCGGCAACGTCGGCTCGATCGCCGCGCGCCTCTGTCACGAGGCCGGCGGGAGGATCATCGCCGTGTCCGACATCCAGGGCGGCATCCTCAACGCGAAAGGCCTCGACATGGGAGCCGTCGCCGGGCACTACGAAAAGAGCCGCACGCTGGCGGGCTTCTCCGGCGCCGACAAGATCGCCAACGAACAGCTTCTGGAGCTCGACTGCGACATCCTGATTCCCGCCGCCAACGAGAACCAGATCACCGGCAAGAACGCCCCCAACATCAAGGCCAAGATCATCGTCGAAGGCGCTAACGGCCCGACCACGCAGCGCGCCGACGACTCCTTGAACGAGAAGGGCATTCTCGTGGTGCCCGACATCCTGGCAAACGCCGGCGGCGTGACCGTGTCGTACTTCGAGTGGGTGCAGGACCGCGCGGGGTTCTTCTGGCGCGAGAGCGAGGTCAACGAGCGGCTCGAGGACATCATGGTCCCGTCCTTCCGCGACGTTGCCTCGATGGCCGAAAAGTACAACGTCAGCTTCCGCATCGCCGCCTACATGCTCGGCATCTCCCGCGTCGCCCACGACACCATGGTCCGCGGCCTGTACGCCTGACGGCGGCCTCGCGGCCGCCGCGGTAAGCGGTAGGCGGGACAGGGCAGGGTGAGCGCGAGGCAAGGGCCCACGTCTTCTGATGAAAGCGCCTCAGGCTCGGCTCGGAATAAGAGGGTAGACTTGATTTTTGATGAGCAAAGCCCTTCTCGTGAGCATCGCCGCGGCTCTGCTCGCCGCAGGCGCCCGCGCCGGCCAGGACCAGTGGACGGCAATCGGCCCCGCCGGTCAGAGCGTCACTGCGCTCGTCGTCTTTCAGCGAACGATTCTGTGGCGCTACGCAGGAACTCGCAGCGGCGCCGTTTTCGTGACAACGGACGGATCGCAGTGGACGTCAGCTGGCACGGGCCTTCCGAACGCCCCCATCACGTCCCTGGACGTGTCTCCCGTACCCTTTCCCCCGTGTCCGGCCATTTGCCTGGTTCCGCCACCCCTCCTCGCCGGCACGGACGGATCAGGCATCTTCGTAAGCGGCGACGGCGGCGCTCACTGGTCGGCGGCAAACATCGGACTCACGAGTCCGACCGTGATCGCTCTCACATCCGCGCCCGGCACACATGTGGCCTACGCGGTGACGTCCGGCGGCCTCTTCAAGACGGCCGACGATGTGGCGACCTGGGCGCCGGTCGGCGGCGGCCTGCCGGCCTCCGTGTCCGCCGTTGCCATCGACCCGCTTCATTCCTCGACCGTGTATGTGGGCACGTTCAACGCGCCCAACGGCCCGGTCCTTCGCAGCATGGACGGCGGAGCGACCTGGGCGCCGGCTGCGGCCGGGCTTCCTAACGGCAGTGGCGTCGTCGCGCTTGCGGTCGACCCTCGGACGACTGCGACGATCTACGCCAGCGTCTCGATCCAGGGCTTCACCTGCCCTCCGCCCTGTCTGATACCTCCTCCCGGGGCGAGCTTCCGCGTCTACAAGAGCGTCGACTCGGGCGCCAGCTGGACGCCTGCAGACGTCGGCCTCACCATCCCGGTTCTCTCTCTCATCGTGGACCCGTCGAACCCCTCGACCCTGTATGCCGGCGGCCCGGGAGGCGTCTTCCGCAGTTTGAACGGCGGCGCAACCTGGAGCGGATTCAACGCCGGCCTCTCAGACACGAACATCCAGGCTCTCGCTCTCGATCCGCTCTACCCCTCAACGGTCTACGCCGGCTCGGCGGCGAGCGGCGTCTTTGCCGACACCTTCTCCGCATCGGGGGGCTGCAACGCCCAGACTCTTTACCTCGTCAATGGCCGATTCCAGGTCCAGGTTACCTGGAACTACAACGGAGTCATCCTGGCCGGGCAAGCGACTCCGGTCACGCCGAGTGCCGGCAGCTTCTGGTTTCTGACTCCAGACAATCTCGAGCTGACGGTCAAGGTACTCGATGGCCGGTCGGTCAACGGGAAGTGGTGGGTCTTCTA
>WNGF01000532.1_pt1 | contig 77274 bp, 57 predicted proteins | sample 5400641 | NCBI WGS metagenome assembly WNGF01 (sample SAMN13153371, study PRJNA577476) | soil metagenome | isolation source: 80 cm soil or saprolite under grassland replicate 2 | place: USA:California | collected 2016-06-15
ATTACAAGTTGTATTACGATCACGTCACGCAGGCGGATCGTGGTGCGGATTTGGATTTCCTGGTGGGCGCGAGCGGAGTTGGCGTGCCGCGGGAGAGTCACTGAACGCCAAAACTCCTGCTGCCCGACTGTCGCCACAGGGGGAATATCACATCGTTGGCTAATTCATTGACGCAGAACTCAGTGAACCCCTACATTTTGCAAGCTGGGGAAGGCGTAGCGGGATTTGACGCAGCAGTCAAGGCTTCGCGCACCTCAACCGGCGGCCATTTAAGTGTTATCGAATCACGCACCAAAGGCGGTGCACCCTGGCATGTGTGCATAGCCGTGAAGACGAATACTTCTATGTTGCACTCATACTAGGGCTGATGGCCGTGGTGGGCGCGGTGTTCTCTGGGTTGATTGTGGGGTCTCGAACTTCCATCCCGGCGAGAGTCGCACTAATCCCGACAAGAGAAACGAATCAGGATGGCCCACCGGCAGCCCAGTCAACGAGTTTACCCGGCAAGGGACTCAAGCAGCACCCGTTCCTCTACTGTGGCGAATGGGACACGCGCAAACCGGTTCAGACCATGTACATCGTTCGTGGTGGCAAGGTTGTGTGGTCCTATTCAGTTCCGAACAAAGACGAATTAGACGATTGTCACATGCTGTCTAATAGCCACGTCCTGTTCGCGCGTAAAAACGGAGCTACCGAGATTACTCAAGAAAAGAAAGTGGTCTGGAATTACGATGCTCCGCCGGGAACCGAAATACACTCGGCCCAGCCAATTGGGAAGGACAGAGTGCTATTCATGCAAAACGGCACCCCCGCAAAGCTGATTCTGATGAACAAGACAGCGGGCGCGATCGAGATGGAGCAGGTCGTAGTGACCGCCCGTCCAGACGATCCAAAGAGCGTGCACGGGCAATTTCGTCACGTTCGTATGACCAACGCAGGAACGTATCTGGTAGCACACCTGAACATGGGTAAGGTTGTCGAGTATGACAAGAATTGGAAAGAGATCTGGTCGTGCCCGGCGCCTTCCGCCTGGGCAGCGGTTCGTCTTAAGAACGGGAATACAGTGATCAGCGGAAATCAACATGGCTACGTCCGTGAAGTGAATTCCAAAGGTGAAATCGTTTGGGAGCTCAAGAAAGATGACTTGCCAGGGTTTCCACTGCATGTCGTTCAAGAAGTAAGCCGGCTTAAGAATGGAAACACCGTGATTTGCAACTGGAGTGGCTTTCTGAAGAAGCCCGAATGGCCGACTGTCTTTCAGATTATCGAGGTAACACCGGACAAAAGGGAGGTTTGGGCTCTCAGAGAATGGCTCGATCCTGATCTGGGTCCGGCGTCATCGATTCAACTCCTGGACGAACCGGGCAAAGCGGAGAAGGGCGAGTTGCAACGGTGAAGAAATTAGAATTTAGAATTTGGTAGAGAAATTAGAATTTAGAATTTAGAACTTAGAACTTAGAATTGCGAACTTGGAACCTAGCAACTTGTAGCACGCAAATACACTCGCGAATAACGCCACCTTCGAGTTGTAATCATGTATTTGGGAAGTCAGAAAATCCTAAATTCTAAATTCTAAATCTGCTTCTTGGGAGCCACTCATGTCATCATCTCGCCGTCATTTCATTGCGAAGCTAGGAGCAGTCGCTGCCGTAACGGCGCTACCCATTGAAACGCTCGCAGCGGTATTTGAAGCGCCTCTTTATCCCCCGCTCGATCTTTCGTACTTTGATTATCCCGTTACGCCCGCTCCGGCGATGATCCGTTTCGGTTACGCAGCAATAACCTGGGACGGCAACGACGCACAGGCAATAAAGGATGTTTCTGAAGTCGGCTTTCGAGGTATTCAGATAAGGAACAATATCCTGAAGGAATACGGTGAACGGCCAAAGGCCCTGCGCGAGTTGCTGGACCAGTACCACCTCGAGATGGTCGCTCTTTCGAGCGGAGGAGTCAGCATCACCGCTGGCACAGAGGCAGACGAGATCGCCAAACACGTTCGCAATGCAAAATTCGTCCGTGACGTCGGTGGTCATTACCTGCAGGTAACCGATTCAGCCCGATCAAAAAGTCGCCAGCCGATGGCCGGCGATTTCAAACAGCTCGGAAAACTGCTTACGGAAATTGGCAGGCGAGCCACTGACCTGGGTGTCCCCGTCGGCTACCACAATCACATGGACTCGCTGGGCGAAGCGCCCGCCGAAGTTGATCGCATCATGGCAGAGGCTGATCCACGCTACATCAAACTTGAACTGGACATAGCTCATTACCAGCAAGGTGGCGGTGACCCGGCAAAGGCGATCAGGCAATACAAGGACCGGCTGCTCTTTCTGCACATCAAGGATGTTGAGAACCTTGCGACCCCGGACAGTCGTGGCCGGTCTTACCGCTGGGTCGAACTCGGTCGCGGGCGAGTTGATCTTCCGGCGGTCTTCAAGGCGCTAAAAAAGGTTAAGTTTCGTGGTTGGGCAGTGGTGGAATTAGACAGTGTGCCCGACAATTCAAGAACTCCAAAAGACTCTGCGCTCATAAGCAAGAAATATCTGGAAGATAAGCTCGGAATGAAAATATGAGCTGAAAGTCGGGAGTCGGGAGTCGGGAGTCGGGAGTCAAGACTCAGATATCTAGAAAGAGCAGCTGGGCATGAAAATAAGAGTCGGGACTCCAGACTCCCGACTCGTGACTCTTAAGGCTATGTCCGACAAACTTCAGGTTGTCGTGGACTGAGCGAAGAGACCTTTAGCGGAAACCGTCCGACAAACTGAAGTTTGTCGGACTCTGACGGGAGAAACATCATGAACAAAAAAAACTCACGACGAGATTTCATCAAGACTGCAACCCTGGGCGCCACCGCGGTAATGATCGGTTCGCGCGCATCGAGCTACGCGAAAATTCTCGGAGCCAATGATCGCGTGCGAGTCGCCGTCGTTGGACCGGGTGATCGCGCCAATGATGCTTTGATTCCGGCTTTTCTTCGGCTTGCCGATGAGCTCAACTTTGAGCTAGTCGCGATTTCTGATCTATGGAAACTCCGTCGCGACGATGCCGCCGCGAAGATCACTCAAAAGGCAGGAAAGAACGTGACGCAGGTGCGCAATAATGACGAGCTCTATGCCATGAAAGATGTCGATGCTGTGATCATTGCCACCGCGGACTTTCAGCATGCCTATCACTGTATGGAGGCAGTGCGCGCGGGAAAAGATGTTTATGTCGAGAAGCCCTTTGCAAACACCATGAGCGATGCGCGCGCGGCGCTGCAACTGGTAAAAGCCTCGGATCGTGTTGTGCAGGTCGGCACGCAACGTCGCTCGACTCCAAGCTATATGCGCGCCAACGAATTCATCAGGTCGGGCCAGTTCGGCGACATCGTGATGGTTGAGATGACCTGGAACGTCAACCAGCCTGGTCGTTGGCGACGACCCAATCTAGTTCCAAAACTGCGAGAGACAGACGTCGACTGGAAACGCTTTCTTATCAACCGACCCTACGAGCCGTTTGATCCGCGCAAGTACGTCGAGTTCCGTCTTTTCTGGCCCTACTCGTCCGGTATCCCTGACCAGTGGCTGGTCCATCAGATCGACACTGTGCACTGGTTCACCGGGCACGGTCATCCCACCAGCGTTGTGGCTAACGGCGGGATCTATCTCTGGCGTGATGGCCGTCGGAACTTCGATACCATGACCGCGGTTTACGATTACGGTGATGCGAACAACGGTGGCAAAGGATTCCAGGTAGTCTATTCTTCGCGTCAAACGAACAGCGCCGGTGGCACTCGTGAGCTGTACTACTCCAACGGCGGGATGATCGATCTTGATACGAACAAAATCACTCCCACCGGAGGTTTGGAAGCAAAGTATGCCGAGCCAATGAAGATGAAACCGTTTCGACTCAATGAGGCGTCGCTCCTTGACTCGACCAATTCGAGCGACAATGGCGGTGTGCAAGCCGAGGCTAGTACGGGAGTTGACAAGTCGACTCTGGCCCATATGCGAAACTGGATGGAGTGCGTCCGCTCGCGCAAGACACCGAATGCCGACATCCACGCGGCTTACAACCACTCGGTGGCACTTTGCATGACCATTGCCGCACTGCAAACAGGCAAACGCGTTACATTCGATGAAGCCAAACAAGAAGTCGTCACGGGTTAGGCGATATGTCTGGACAGGTCGCCCGGACGATGAACACCATCCACGAAAGTACACGAACGCAAACACGCGAACCAACACAAAACGTTATTCTGAAATCCCACTCACGGCAGAGATTCTCATGAAAATAGAATCAGCTCGAGTCAGATTGACCAGTGTTGTTCTATTTTCATCTGCGGTGGCGAATCGAGATTCATGGATTTACTGTGTAAAAACTCCGAAATCCCACCAACGGGCAGTGGGTGGGATTTCAGAAGCTCTCTTTCCATGACTCCCTGTAGAAAGGATCTGAACAATCCACCCACTGCCGTAACTGCCGTGGGTGGGATTTGGAGCTCTCTTCCCATGGGTGTCATTTCGTATCTTTTCGTGGATCGTCGCCCCCGGCAAACGCCCTTTGCCCTCCTTCGCAGACTGGAGAACTTCAACGATGCACCTTCGTCACATTCTTTCCCGAACCCCGTTAGCCGTGGAATTGTCCTTAGCGTTCGTGATGCTGTGCACGATGACCACACAAGCACAACAACAAGAGCGTGGCGTGCGCATTGTCAAGAATGAGGCCGCGCGTCGAGTCGATGTGTTCATCGATGCGAGGCCCTTCACTTCTTACGTTTGGCCTGAATCATTGAAGGTGCCGGTGCTCTACCCGTTGCGCACGTCCGAAGGCACGGTTGTCACCCGCGGCTTTCCGCTCGAGCCTCGGCCAGGGGAGCGCGTAGACCATCCGCACCATGCCGGATTTTGGCTCAACTATGGAGACGTAAACGGAGTTGATTTCTGGAACAACTCAACAACTTTGCCTGCGGAACAGCAGCGCAAGATGGGAACGGTCGTGCAGCGGCGGATAGCGCGAACGAAAGACGGCAGAGATCATGGCGAGCTGGAAGTGGAGATGGACTGGATTATGCCTGATGGTCAGCCAATCTTGCGCGAGGTCACAACGTTTGTTTTTCAAGCTGGCCCAAACCTGAGAGGGGTGGACCGCATCACCACCTTGACCGCGTTAGATAAACGGGTTCTCTTCCATGACGACAAAGAAGGGATGTTGGGAATGCGGGTGCGGCGCGAGCTCGAGCAACCTTCAAGCGAGCCGCTAATCTTTACGGACTCGAGCGGAAGACCAACAGCTGTAAAGGTGATGGATAACACCGGCGTCAGCGGTTTGTACCGCAGCAGCGAAGGAAAGACTGGCGACGCTGCCTGGGGCACGCGCGGCCGTTGGATGATGTTGGCTGGTAAAGTCGATCAGGAATCCGTCACGCTTGTGATGCTTGACCATACGAAAAACATCGGCTTCCCGACTTACTGGCACGCGCGCGGGTACGGCCTTTTCGCTGCTAACCCGCTGGGTCAGGAGGTTTTCAGCAATGGCAAAGAGAAGCTCAACTTCACCCTTGAACCCAGACAGTCGGTGACGTTTCGCTATCGTTTGCTGATCCTTTCCGGCCCCACCAGCACGGATCAAGTGGAGAAGCAATATGGAAGATTTGTGAACGAAGTGAAATGAGCGGGGAGAATTTCCTGAGCCTTCTGAATACGCAACAATGGTGAACTACCTCTGGATCGGATTCTGGGTTGGTTGAAAGATCGTTACTGTATACATTTGACTGCGGTGACATTGGATGGGAAGGTGCTGTGGCAGTTGGGGCGGCCTGATCCTCGCAACGGGTTGCTGACCAACGACAATCCGTTTTCAAATTCAAGACATCGACGGCGATGTCCGCAATGAAGTGATCATGGCACGAGACTTCAAGTTGCCGATTCTGGAGGGCAGCACCGGCAAACTGAAACGATGGGCGTGGATGCCGGCCGCGCCAGTGAAGAATCAGACGAGGCCGTATGAGTTAAACAATGGTGATTCGCTGGCCTTCTTCAACCTTACCGGCCAACCCGGCCGCCGCGACATCCTCGTCAAGGATCGCTACAACAATTTCTGGATCTTCAATAACGAGCTGAAGCCACTTTGGCAGGGCGCAACCATGACGGGACATTTTCCGATCCCGTTCGATGTCGACGGCGACGGGCTCGACGAAGTACTAATCGGCTATTCAGGTAGTCCCTTGTTGCCCGTAAACTGGCGCGGAGACGGTCAGGAGTTTGCCCTCATGTCAGGTAACGTCCGCGAGGGTGGGATGATCGATGGCTACCTGCGTCGAGTCGTAGTATTTCCGGATGATGGCCATCCCGATCTGGCTGCTTATGCAACCAATCTCACCGGCGACACACGCGACGAAATCGTTATCTGGGACCAGGAGAGTGTCTGGATCTATACCCAGGACCGGCCGTTCTCGGGTCAGCATCTCTACGCACCAATTCGCAATCCAACTTACAACGAATCGAATTATCGGGCTGCGTTATCACTGCCGCATTGGTTGAATTAGGTAGTTCAAGAGAGTTCAGTGGAACAGGTTTCACCCCGCCAGGGTTTGTCGGAAAAGTAACCGAGTCAGGACGAATTGGTCAATCATACGTTGAAAGGAAACATGGTTTCATTGATTACCAGGTTTTTCACCCCGCTAGGGGTGAGATGTTTATAGGGCGGAACATAACAGAAACCTGCGCCGTTCGGAGGAGCGGAACTCAACGGGACTGGTGATCGTCGAGACACGTTCCGCTCCTCCGAACGGCGCCGGAGGGGGTTGCTTTCCGAGGCTATAGACATCTCACCCCTAGCGGGGTGAAAACCTAACTCATTGAGTTCATAGAAGCCTGGAATGTTCTTGCACTAAAGCGTTGGGGCGGTAGAAAAATGGAAAATGAAAATTGGATTCGAGCCTCAAAAGCGAGGTCATTCTTGCTCGCGATGGCGCTGCTGCAATTGTTTTTCCTAACAGACCGCGCGGTTGCGATGTCAAACTACGAACTCCAGTCGCCGAATGGCAAGGTTCGACTGAACATTCGAGCTGCCGAGCGAATCGAATACGAAGTCATCTTTGACGGTAAGATGCTGCTCAAAGACTGCCGACTCTCGATCGATATCGATCACAAGACAATTGGACTTGATCCCAAGATCAAATCGACGAAGCGGGACACCATTGATCGGGAGCTCACGGTGGCGATCCCGCAAAAGTTTGCGAAGCTGCGTGAGCACTACAACGAGCTGCGACTGGAGATGGAGGGCGATTATGCAGTCGTCTTCCGTGCCTACAACGACGGCGTGGCTTACCGGCTCGAGACATCGCTGCCACAGCGAGAAGTAAAGGTCTATGGCGAAGAAGTGCTTCTCAATTTCTCCGGCGACTACGGAGTCTATTATCCCAAAGAAGACAGTTTCTTTTCACACAATGAAAGGGAGTTTCTCTATCTACCTTTGAGAAATGTTGCGAAAGATTCGCTCGCCAGTCTGCCTGCCGTGGTTGACACAAAGGAAGGTACGAAAATTGTCATCGGTGAAGCTGACGTCGATGATTATCCCGGATTGTGGCTGCGAGGCAATAGTAACGATAGCCTCTCGGCGGTCTTTCCACCCTACCCGCTGAAACAAGAGCTGCGAAAAGATCGCAACCAGGATCGTGACTTCAGGGTAACCGAAGCAGCCGATTACATTGCGGTCACCAACGGAACGCGGACCTTTCCCTGGCGATTGATCGGCATTGCCGAAAAAGATGGTGAGTTGATAACGAACAACCTGGTCTATCTGCTTGCCAGACCATCGCAGGTGCAGGATACGTCGTGGATCAGACCGGGGAAGGTGGCCTGGGACTGGTACAACGCAAATAATATTTACGACGTGAATTTCAAGTCGGGGATTGATACGCGGACCTACAGGTATTACATCGACTTCGCTTCGAAGTATGGCATTGAGTACATCATCCTTGACGAAGGTTGGTACAAACTCGGCAATGTGCTTGAAGTGGTTCCCGAGATGAACATAGAAGAGCTCGTCGCCTACGGTAAGCAAAGGCACGTCGGCATCATCCTTTGGGTTGTCTGGAAGACGCTCGACGATCAATTTGAACCAGCACTCAACCAGTTTGAAAAGTGGGGCATTAAAGGTATCAAAGTTGATTTCATGCAGCGGGATGATCAGGTGGTAATCAACTTTTATCACAGGGTCTGCCGCGAAGCTGCCAAACGAAAGATGCTAGTTGATTTTCACGGCGCGATTAGACCGGCGACAATGACCCGCACCTGGCCCAACCTGATCAATACCGAAGGCGTCAGGGGACTCGAGCAAAACAAGTGGAGCAAGTACTCCAATCCTGAGCACAACGTCACCCTACCGTTCACCAGAATGTTCCTCGGGCCGATGGACTACACGCCGGGCGCGATGGTTAACAGCGGAAACGAGAAGAACTTTGCGGCGATCTTTGACCGGCCAATGAGCCTCGGCACCCGCTGTCATCAACTGGCTATGTACGTGGTTTATGAAAGCCCGCTACAGATGTTGGCGGACAGTCCTTCACACTATTTGCGCGAACCGGAAGTGATGGAGTTCCTTGGTCCCGTCCCGACCGTTTGGGATGAAACGAAGGTGCTCGATGCAAAGATTGGCGATTACGTTGTGATCGCGCGGCGTCACGGCCGTGACTGGTATGTAGGTGCGATGACGGATTGGACTCCGCGCGAGTTAGAAATCGATCTGTCGTTCCTGCCGGACGGTAAGTTCCAGATGGAGAGTTACCAGGATGGAGCTAATGCCGACCGATTCGGAAGTGACTACAATAGAGAGAAGAGTGTTGTCGACAGAACAACTAGGCTCAAGTTCAAGATGGCTGCGGGAGGCGGCTTCGCAGCGAGAATTCATAAGGCTTAGACTGCGGATGAGTGCTTAAGTGACAGCACGAGTAGGTCTTTTGTGTAAACAATCGATCCACGCGCACCACACGAACCAAAGACATGAACTGACTTCGTGTGATTTCGTGAATTATGTTTTTACGTTTTATCGTTATGGAATTGGCCGTTCAGTGAATTATCGATTTACGCAGGAGGCACCCTATGGCTAATGAGATAAAGCTTCGTTTGGAAGTATTCGATGTCTATGGGAAACCGATTCCGGAGAAGATCGACATCATCCTTCGTCATCAAGTTCTCAGCGAAGTCGTTAAAGCAAACGCTAACGCTGCAAACGGGATTGAGATCACCGGGCTGCGCGGCGCTCCACAGGGCCTCTATCGGATTGAAGTGGACCCGCCTTCCTATCAGTATTTAAGCCAGTTCATCAGCATGAAGGCAAGCGGAACCACGAAGCTCTCTATTACATTTCCGATCGACCCGAGTAAGGTGAAGAAGGTCAACTTTCCCGGCTACTCAAAACTCCCACAGGATTTGGAAAACCTGTTGGAGAGGAGCGATAAGGTCTTTTCCTTTGAAGGAAAGAAAGGAAAGGTACTCTATGACGCTTTCGATGACATTCGGCGGGCAGGTCTCTTGAACATAGCGGCGAAGACTGGGGTTACGGGATTGAGTAACGAGAAAAACGTTCTTTCTTATATCCAGGAACTGAAGGAGATCCGGGGTGATCGATTCTTTGCAGTTGTACCGAAGGAGTTGCGCGAGGAGACAAAGAATAGCGTGGCCCACGGTATTTTCGATCCTGTTGATGGAATCTTGCATCACCCTCCGGCTGGCTTTTCACACGCCGGAAGTTTTAAGACACCCGATCACTACGGAAACCTCCAACTGACCTTCTTCATGAAGGGCGACGATTGTGTCGCTGACGTAGATATTGACGATGCCGACGGTCTGGAGCACGTGTTTCAGGTTCTTCGCAATAAGTTATCTGGAAACGCCACACATCCTTACAGCATTCACGAAATCCTGGTCGGGTTCCAAAAGATCAACCCCGGCTACACCTTTGTGGTCTAGGCAGGGAATGGAAATTCGCTGCAGATTAGCGCGGATGGCACAGTGGCCCTGACAGCAACCAAAAAGATCCACGAAATCACCTTAGCAAATCACACGAAAGGCGCCACGAACATTTCGTGATAGTTCGCGTAATCGATTTCGTGTAGTTTCGTGGATCGATTGAGTCTGTATCTGGATAGCAGTAGCGCGAAGCGGTTACCAGATTCTTCACTCCTACGGAGTGAAGTTAACTGCGAAAGCGCCCGCAGTCAATCTCGTACCTCTTAACCTTGTAACCAATTACCCGCTCGGTTGTGTCAAGCAGCTTTGCCGCTCGCTTGCGATTGCCGCGCGTAGTTTTCAGGGCGTCCAAAATAATGTCTCGTTCGAAAGCTCCAACCGTGGATTCGAGTGACAGGCGCGTTACCGTACCTGACCCCTCCGCTGTTTGCAGAGTCGGCGGCAAGTGATGGCCATGGATTACATTTGTCTCACACACGAGCACTGCACGCTCGATGATGTTCTCAAGTTCACGCACATTGCCGGGCCAATGGTAAGAAGCGAGCATATCGATGGCGGGTGTAGAAATGCGCTTGATGCTTTTGCCGTGCTCGCGCGCGTACTTCTCAAGAAAGTGATCGGCCAGCAAGAGCACATCTGACTTGCGCTCGCGCAAGGGGGGGACGAAGATGGTGAACACGTTAAGGCGATAGTACAGATCCTCACGGAATTCTCCGTTGGCTATTGCCTCCTCCATGTTCTTGTTGGTGGCAGCTATGAGGCGGACATTGATCTTAATCGTCTCAGTGCCGCCCAGCCGTTCAAACTCACGCTCCTGAAGAACGCGCAGCAGCTTGATTTGCGTCGATACATTCAGATCACCGATCTCATCAAGAAAGAGTGTGCCACCCTCAGCCCGTTCAAAGCGTCCTTTCTTACGAGTTTGAGCGCCGGTGAACGCGCCCTTCTCGTAACCAAACAACTCGGATTCGATAAGAGTTTCGGGCAGCGCCGCGCAGCTAATTTTGATGAATGGCTTACTCGCCCGTAGAGAGTTGTAGTGGATCGCATGCGCGATCAGTTCTTTGCCTGACCCCGATTCCCCTCGCAGAAGTACAGTAGTGTTTGTGCGTGCAACCTGGGTTACCTGTTCATAGACCTGACGCAAAGGGCCCGAGTTGCCGATGATATGACTGAAGTCGTAGCGTTCGCGCAACTCCTGTTTCAGATGCGTGTTCTCGTCGAGCAGGCGTTGCTTGTCCGTCTCGATGAGGTGATCGACTTTGATTGCCTGAGCGATCATGGTCGCTATGATCGACAGAAACCTCGTTGCTCGCTCGTAGTCACGATCGGGCTTGTAAGGCAGGTCGACCCCAATCACGCCTACCGCTTTTCGGTTAACCAGGACCGGCACGCAGATGAAACTCAACTCTTGCTGTTTGAGAGGTTTCTTACGCGCTCCAAGCCGATCAAGGAACATCGGCTCACGACTGATTTGCGGTACGACGATTGGCTTTCCTGTTTGCGCGACCTTGCCAGTAATGCCTTCACCCAGCTGGTATCTCAGGCGGCGCACTCCCCCTTCGTCCAACCCATGAGACGCAACGATGCGCAATTCATTCGTATCCTGGTCGAGCAGCATAATCGAGCTGCGCAACATGCCGTGATGCCGCCCCAGTATTGACAGCACCCGAGCCATTGCCTCTTTGAGTTCGAAGGTGCCGGCCAACATTTCTCCGGTTTCGAGGAAGGTAGCCAGCTTTCGCGCCTCAGCCTCTTGCGGTGTCCTGGGCTTGGAGGCGATGGATCTACGAGCGCCGTTGTTCTGTGGCCTTTTCATAAACAAAATCAGTACGCAAAAAGAGTTTCTGCTGACTTCTCATTCACACCGTGGCTTTAGCCCGGTGATCTGGGGCGCGATAAAACCACAAACTCCCAGGAATATTGAACCTGCCAGCCAACATCACTCTATTTATCCACAGGTAAACTTGCTGAGTAGACTTCTCGTTAACAGCTAGCCCTGAACGAAAGGGACAACTGTTGGCGTCATTTCGTTTGATCCTTTGGATCGGTTTGACCTGGAATTGTACGCGACTGCATGCGCCACTCACCGGTAGCTCGCTGACGCAACACTTCGAGAAAGGCCGCAGCTGCATGCGAAAACGTCACCTGGCGGCGATGCGTTACCCAGAGCCTGCGCAAGTAGGTGATTTCCCGAACGGGGACGGTCGCAAGCGTGCCGCGCGCCAATTCCTCTGCGACACACATGTGGGGTACAAATGCCAGCCCAATCTTGAGTTGCACAAACCGCTTAATTGTTTCAACTGTCGCCAGTTCGAGCGTGATGTTCAGCGGCGTATGGTGCTGGGCAAAAGTTTCCACCACTTTATGCCGTGAGCCAGCTTTGACGTTATGAGCCAGAAAAGACTCATTAGCTAGTTCTTCGATCGCGATGGACTCGCGTTTTGCCAGCGGGTGATCCGGGTTCAAGATGAGCACGAGCTCGTCTTCGAGTATCGGAAAGGATTCGAGATCCCGATCCACTGGCTCGAAAGCCAACAGAGCGAAATCCACGTTGCGGTCCAACACCTCCCGCGGTAGGGCCTCCGAGACGTGCCGGTAAATTTCGACCATAACGTTCGGATGGCACTCTCGATACTCGAGTATGAGCTGCGGCAGCAGATAGAGCGACGTGCTTTCGTTGGCGCCTATCCGAACGCGGCCACGCTCCAGCGCGCGGAGCTCCGAGACTACATTCTGGGCCTGGTCGCGCAATGCCAGAATTCGCTGGGCGTAGTCATAAACCAGTTGGCCGGCGTCCGTTAGCGTCGGGGCTTTTTGGGATCGGTCAAAGAGCGGCGCCCCAATCTCTTCCTCAAGGCGCCGAACCGCAATGCTCACTGCCGGCTGAGTGCGGAAGACCCGCTCCGCTGCTTTGGAGAAGCTGCCTTGCTCGACAACCATTATGAAGAATTCGAGTTGGGTCAGTTCCATTCGGCGAATCCTACCATAAGATCAACAATGAAGCCCGCTGCGCAAAAGATACAGTTTTGTCATGCCCTGTTCCATCTATAACACAAATGTAACCAATGGTGAGGGAATGGAATTGTTCAACTGCGCGTGTTTCTGGACATCAATTAGTTTGGGGTTCGCAGGCAAACAATTTTTGTACCGGGCAGCGTGAAATTTATGGGCAGCTAAAAATAATCAATTATGCTGGCACAAGAGAAAGATGTAGATTGCTGATGCCGAGATTTAACCCGTTAAGACCCTTGAGAGATGGTATGCCGAGTTCTTCGATTCTGACACTTTCCGATGTTGTTTCCAGTTTTCTGCGTCCCGCGGAAAACCGTGTGAACGTCAGCGCGCTAGCTATTTCCCTAATGGTAACAACTAAGGACAGCACCTAACGGCCTGTTGCTAATACTGGAGCTCCTGCACAGGCCATCAACGAATACCGTTGGTGGCTTTTGTGCATTCAGAGCCCGGTTCAATGTGAACTGAGGTACCCCCGCGATGAAGCGGCAGGACTTTCCCAAAAAGCAGGGCTTGTACGATCCGCGGCAGGAGCATGATGCCTGCGGCACCGGCTTTGTCGTGGACATTCAGGGGCGAAAGTCATACGGCATCGTCGAAAGAGCAATTCAGGTCTTGCTGCATCTCGAGCATCGCGGCGCCAGTGGTAGCGAAAAGAATACGGGTGATGGAGCCGGAATTCTTTTGCAGATTCCGCATCGGTTCCTTGCTCTCGAATGCGAGAAGTTGAAAATTGAATTGCCACCCCCCGGCCAGTATGCCGTTGGCATGGTGTTCCTGCCGACCGAAGCGGAAAGTCGACATCAATGCGAGGATTTATTCCGGGCGATTGTTCTCGAGGAGGGCCAGTCAGTGCTCGGCTGGCGCCGGGTGCCGACGCAGAGTTCAACCATAGGTCCGACCGCGAAAGCCTCCGAGCCGATCATTCAGCAGCTTTTCATTGGACGAGGAAAAGATATTTCTGACGACCTCGCGTTCGAACGAAAACTTTGCGTCATTCGCAAGCGCATCAGCAAGGTGGCCAAGCGTGGTATTCACGAGCGTGGCATGTTTTATGTTCCGAGTCTTTCGTGCCGGACAATCGTTTATAAGGGCATGCTCACCGCCGAACAGTTACCGATCTTTTATCCTGACCTGCGCGATTCAAGCGTCGAGTCGGCGTTGGCCCTGGTCCACTCGCGTTTCAGCACTAACACCTTTCCCAGTTGGGCGCGTGCTCACCCGTACCGCTATATCGCCCACAACGGCGAGATCAATACTCTGCGCGGAAACATCAACTGGATGCGCGCGCGTGAAAGCAAGTTCAAATCGAAGTTCTTCGGCGCCGAGATTCAGAAAATTCTTCCAGTAATCGATACCGACGGCAGCGATTCGGGTATGTTCGACAATGCCCTCGAGATGCTGACGCTAACCGGGCGATCTTTACCCCACGCAATGATGATGATGATCCCCGAGCCATGGGGCGGCCACGAGTCGATGAGCGAGGCGAAGAAAGCGTTCTACGAATATCATTCTTGTTTAATGGAACCATGGGATGGCCCGGCCTCGATCACCTTCACTGACGGACTCAGGATTGGCGCCGTATTGGATCGCAATGGCTTGCGCCCATCACGCTACTACGTGACGAAAGACGGTCTGGTGATCATGGCGTCTGAGGTAGGTGTGTTGGATATTCCGCCTCATGACATATTGTCAAAAGGACGCTTGCAACCCGGCCGAATGTTCCTGGTGGATACCGAAGCCGGTCGAGTCGTTGATGACGAAGAACTCAAGGAACAGATCGCGGCGGAGCATCCTTACGGCCAGTGGCTCACGGACAATCTTGTAAGACTTGATGAACTTCCGAACCCTCCTTCAATCCCGGAACCCGACCATTCGACTTTGCTACAGCGCCAGCAAGTGTTTGGTTACACAAATGAAGAACTGAAACTTCTTATCGCTCCGATGGCTACAGATGGTAGTGAAGCAGTCGGCTCGATGGGTTCGGATACTCCGCTCGCAGTGCTTTCCGACCGGCCGCAATTGCTCTACAACTATTTCAAACAACTCTTCGCGCAGGTAACCAATCCGCCCGTGGATGCAATCCGCGAAGAGCTCATCATGTCAACTGACACGACTATCGGTCCGGAAGCTAACATGCTGGAACCGACGCCGGAATGCGCACGGCAAATTAAACTTCCGTCACCGATCCTCACTAATCCACAACTCGAAACGCTTCGACACCTGGGGGACGAGGACAATCAAACCGGCGATTCGATGTTTAAGTCGATCACCTTGCCAATGCTCTATCAGGTTGATGGTGGCCGCCGTAGTTTGGAAAGTGCTCTGGATGAACTTTGTCGCGAGTCGAGCCTCGCAATAGCACGCGGTTACGGCATCATCATTTTGTCTGATCGCAATCTGACGCGGACAAATGCGCCAATCCCGGCGTTGCTCGCCGTGTCTGCGATTCATCATTACCTGATTCGGGAAGGCACGCGCACACAAGTAGGTTTTGTGATCGAGAGTGGTGAACCGCGCGAAGTACACCATTTCGCACTGTTACTCGGTTACGGTGCAGCTGCGATCAACCCATATCTCGCCTTCGAGACCGTGCAGGACATGACCGCAGAAGGACTACTGGCCGGTTTAGACGCTGACAAAGCGATCTCAAACTACATCGAGGCGGTCAATAAAGGGATCGTCAAGGTCATTTCGAAGATGGGTATCTCGACGATCCAAAGCTATTGTGGCGCGCAGATCTTCGAGGCGGTGGGCCTCAACGAAGATTTCGTCGATCGTTACTTTACCTGGACACCCTCGCGGATCGGCGGCGCCGGCCTCGACGTGATAGCCGAAGAGTTAAAGCTACGACATAAGAAGGGTTTCCCTGATCGTCAATCGTATGCGCAGACGCTCGAGCAGGGCGGCCAGTACCAGTGGCGGCAAGATGGTGAGCAGCACCTGTTCAACCCGGAAACCATTCACAAGCTACAGCATGCCTGCCGGGCGAACAGTTACAAGACCTTCAAAGAGTACAGCGATTTGGTGAACAACCAATCGCGCCGTCTCTGTACGCTGCGGGGGTTAATGGAACTCAAACCCAACGGCGGTCCAATCCCACTCGAAGAGGTTGAGCCGGTAGCGGGAATCATCCGGCGCTTCAAAACGGGCGCGATGTCTTATGGCTCGATAAGCAAAGAGGCGCACGAGGCCTTGGCCGTCGCGATGAATCGCATCGGCGGGAAGAGCAACACTGGGGAAGGGGGCGAAGATCCTGAGCGATACATCCGCGACACGAACGGCGATTCGCGCAACAGTGCGATCAAACAAGTTGCTTCGGCCCGTTTTGGTGTAACCAGTGAGTACCTGGTCAATGCAGAAGAGCTGCAGATAAAGATCGCGCAGGGTGCCAAGCCCGGAGAGGGAGGACAGCTTCCGGGCCACAAGGTGTATCCGGCGATTGCGAAAGTACGTCACTCAACGCCTGGAGTCGGCCTCATCTCGCCACCTCCGCACCATGACATCTATTCAATCGAAGATCTGGCCCAGTTGATCTACGACCTCAAGAGTGCGAACGAACACGCGCGCATCAGCGTCAAGCTGGTGGCCGAGGTCGGCGTCGGAACCGTGGCTGCCGGCGTCGCCAAAGCTCACGCCGATGTAGTTCTAATCAGCGGGCACGACGGTGGCACGGGCGCCTCACCACTGTCGAGCATTAAACACGCGGGCGTGCCATGGGAGCTCGGGCTCGCTGAGACGCACCAAACGCTTTTGCTTAACGACCTGCGCAGTCGGATTACAGTCGAGACGGACGGCCAGCTCAAGACTGGGCGCGACGTGGTTGTAGCTGCGTTGCTTGGGGCGGAAGAGTTTGGTTTTGCCACCGCTCCACTTGTTAGCTTGGGTTGCATCATGATGCGCGTCTGCCACCTGAACACATGTCCTGTCGGCGTTGCTACCCAGGATCCAGAACTGCGCGCCCGGTTCGCAGGCGACCCTTCACATGTCATCAACTTTATGTATTTCATTGCGCGAGAAGTGCGCGAGTTGATGGCTGAGCTTGGCTACGCCAGCGTCAATGAAATGATTGGCCGAACTGAGTGCATTGAAGTCCGACCGGCGGTCGAGCAATGGAAGACGCGCGGGCTCGACTTCTCGAACATCTTGTATCGGCCGGACGTGCCCGACACATTCGGCCGCTATTGCCAGATTGCTCAGGACCACGGGCTGGAAAAATCGATCGACAAGACCATTTTGCTCGAACTGTGCAAACCGGCTTTGGAAAACGGCACTCCGGTTTCGGCGAATCTGCCCATTCGGAACGTGAATCGCGCAGTCGGCACCATGCTTGGAAGTTATGTGACTCGCCACCATGGCGCGGAGGGCTTGCCTCCAGACACTATTCAGCTGTCGTTCAATGGCTCGGCGGGCCAAAGTTTCGGTGCGTTCCTGCCGCGAGGGATAACACTCACACTCGAGGGCGATGCGAACGACTATGTGGGCAAGGGACTTTCAGGCGGCAAGATCATTGTTTACCAGCCGAAGGAATCAACATTTGTCGCGGAAGAAAATGTCATTATCGGGAACGTTGCGTTTTACGGTGCCACTGGAGGCGAGGCTTACATCTGTGGCGTGGCGGGCGAGAGATTCTGCGTGCGCAACAGCGGAGTAAATGCAGTGGTCGAAGCAGTGGGTGACCACGGTTGTGAGTACATGACCCGAGGTCGTGTTGTCGTGCTGGGCCGAACGGGTCGCAATTTTGCTGCGGGTATGTCGGGCGGCATCGCCTACGTGCTCGATGGGAAGGGCGATTTCGCGAAACGTTGCAACCGTCAGATGGTCGAACTGGGCTATTTGGACGACCCGGAAGAGATCGAGGCGGTCAAGAGCATGGTCTTTCGTCATGCTGAATACACCGGCAGCAGCCGTGCTACCGAGATCTTGTTGTCATGGGAAGAGTGCCTTCCTAAGTTTGTGCGCATAATCCCGACCGACTACAAGCGGGTGCTCGAGAAGGGAATTGCGGGTTTCGAATTGCGGATTGCCGATGTGAAGACTAAGTCAGCCGCGAGCTGAATTCCGGATGGCCGAATGTCGGATGTCGGAGAAGGAATTTCGGGTTTTGTCTTGCGAGCGCAGAAAAATCAGCCGCGGATTTACGCGCATAAACGCCGATTTGGAGACAACGGGTGTAAACTCAATCAGGTGCTTAAGATTACTTGAGATGTCAATTGAACCAAGCGCAACTCGGCAATCGGCAATTGCAAACTGGCAATAACCATGCGTCACACACTTTCCATTGTCGTAGCTGACCAGCCGGGCGAGCTTTCGCGCATCGTCGGGCTGTTCAGCGCGCGGGGGTTCAATATCGAAACGCTGTCCGTTGGGCAGACGAACGATCCGCTTTGGTCGCGGGTGACTATAGTGACGCGAGGAGATGACCGAACAATCGAGCAAATTGTAAAACAGTGCGAACGGTTAGCACGCGTTCGAGAAGTACAGGACGTCACCATGCAGCCGCACATCGAACGTGAGATGGCCTTAATAGACGTTGAAGCCACGCCCGGGGCAATGCGCCAGGAGGTACTAAGTCTGGTTGCCGTCTTTCGCGCCAAGGTCGTTGATATTTCACAAAAGGGAATGATCATCGAGGCTTCGGGTAATCGGGAGAAGGTCGAAGCGTTCATCGAGCTGTTGCGGCCGATCGGCATACGCGACATAACCCGCACAGGATGCATCGCCATCGGACGCTTGTCACCGGTGAAAGCAACAAGCAGTGCTGACGAGGAAGAGGGTGTTTTCGAGCACTCGCCGTAAACATTTGGAGTGCGCTGGCCTGGCAGCGCTTTGGCCCATGTTCGCGGCGGTCCACCTGGCGAGAAATCGCTTGGTCGGTGAAACAGCTTGATTGGAAGTTGAGTGTGAACGAGGAACAGGCGAAAGCGGCGCCAGGCTGGCAGCGCTTTGGCCCACGTTCGCGGCGGTCCACCTGGCGAGAAATCGCTTGGTCGGTGAAACAGCTTGATTGGAAGTTGACAGCTTGATTGGAAGTTGAGTGTGAACAAGGAACAGGCGAAAGCGGCGCCAGGCCGCCGCACTCCAAAAGAGGAACACTTTTATGAAAGTCTATTATGACAAAGACGCTGACGTTAAAGCATTGCGCAATAGTCGGATCGCAGTGATCGGCTATGGTAGTCAAGGCTACGCCCAGTCAAATAATCTCCACGAATCAGGTTGTAACGTTACTGTTGGCTTACGCGCGGACAGTCCTTCACGCGCAAAGGCGGAGCAGGCCGGGTTGCGTGTGCGCTCAGTAGCCGAAGCTGCCGCCGAAGCTGACATTGTAATGATGCTTGTGCCTGATGAACTCGCTCCGGACGTGTACGCACGCGATGTCGCTGAGTCGATGACACCGGGCAAGTATTTGGCGTTCTCGCATGGCTTCTCGATTCACTACGGATTTATCAAACCGCCCGCGGACGTAAGCGTTTTCATGGTCGCGCCAAAGGGGCCAGGACATCTCGTCCGTCGCGAATACGAAAAGGGGGCGGGCGTGCCCTGCCTGTTAGCCGTTCATCAGGATCCGACAGGCCAAACCAGGCAGGTAGGATTGGCTTACGCGGCTGCAATCGGCGGCGGGCGAGCTGGAATAATCGAAACTAACTTCCGCGAAGAGACCGAAACAGATCTCTTCGGCGAACAAGCTGTCCTCTGCGGCGGCTTAACATCGCTTATCAAAGCCGGTTTCGAAACCCTGGTCGAAGCCGGTTACGCCCCCGAGATGGCGTATTTCGAATGCCTCCATGAAATGAAGCTGATCGTTGACCTGATCTACGAAGGCGGCATCTCTGAGATGCGTTACTCGATCTCCAACACAGCACAGTACGGAGATATGACGCGCGGACCCGCCGTCATTAACGATGAGACAAAACATCGCATGAAAGGTTTGCTTGCGGAGATTCAATCGGGCGCATTCGCAAGAGAGTGGATGAAACAGAGCCGAGACGGACGCCCACTATTTCAGAAATTGGAAGCTAAGACGAAGGAACACCAGATTGAGCGGGTCGGTGCACAGCTACGGCAAATGATGCCCTGGCTAAATGCTGACAGACTCGTTGATAAGGCCAAGAACTAGACGGGGTTTGTAGAAGAAGGAATCGCGGTGACAAGCCACGGAGGTAATGCGTGACGTTTGAAGAGACCAAATGGGTGTGGATGGATGGGTGTGTCATTCCCTGGCAGAAAGCTACAACCCATGTCTCATCGCACGCGCTCCATTACGGCAGCGGCGTATTTGAAGGGATTCGCTGTTATGAAACAATGCGTGGCCCGGCGGTCTTTCGTCTCGAGGAACATTTGGAACGACTCTACGCTTCAGCTGGAATCTACGGGATCGTCATCCCTTACACGCCGGAAGAACTTACTAAGGGAGTTTGCGAGATCGTCCGGCAGAATGGCTTCAAGAGTTGTTATATTCGTCCACTCTGTTACCTGGGAAGCGGCAGCCTGAGTGTTCACCCGCGCGACTGCGCTGTGGAAGTGGTCATTCTCGCCTGGCCTTGGTCGGCCTATCTTGGCGCCGAAAGTCTGAAGCAAGGAGTCCGCGTAACGATTTCTCCCTGGCGCAAGTTTCAGTCGCGGATGATGCCGACTACTGCTAAAGCCTGCGGACAATACGTCAACTCGATGCTGGCCGTGCGCGATGCTGTCAGCCGAGGCTTTGCAGAGGCGATACTTTTGGATGCGGACGGAAACCTTGCCGAAGGATCCGGTGAGAATCTGTTCATCGTGCGTGACGGACAGTTGTTTACGAACGATGAACGCCATTCGATTTTGCCGGGCATCACTCGCGACGCAGTGCTGCGGATCGCAAGTGATCTTGGTTATCGCTTAGACATCCGAGCGTTGCAGTTCGAAGACTTGCTATCCGCCGATGAAGCCTTTTTTACCGGCACTGCCGTTGAAGTGACGCCAATTCGCGAAGTCGACGGCTCCGCGATAGGAAAGGGCGCACCGGGACCGGTGACAGGCGAGATTCAGCGAGTCTTTTCCGCAGCGACATTGGGGCGCGACGATAGATATGCAGACTGGCTCTACCCAATTTCTTCCCAGCCTGAACTTAACCAACAGTTACTCCACAGCGTATCTTAAACTCGATCGGCCGGTTAAAGAGGGCCGGATGCCAGGATATGCTCGTCTTATCTGGTGCGGCCGGTTGGGCTTGCGCCATCGACATTTCACCAGTAGGGAAAACGGAACCTGAGTGAACAAGTCTGACGCTTTAAATGCGGTACGAGTGTCGTTCATTGGCTGCGGTGTGATGGCCGAGGCGATCATCGCGGGTTTGCTCAACAATCAATTGGTGAAACCTGAACAGGTGGTAGGTAGTCACCCGCGTAAAGACCGGCGCGACGAACTGCAAGCGAAGTATGGTATCAGCCTGGTTGAAGATAACAAGAAAGCTGTAGCATTGGCTGATGTCAATGACGGCGGAACAACTTCATCGATCGTTGTTCTAACGGTCAAGCCGCAGCGGCTGGGCGTGATACTCGGAGAGCTGAAAGAGGTGATCCGGGAAAAACAGTTGCTGGTTTCAATCGTCGCCGGGGCGCGGATCGAAACTATCGCCGATGACTTGCAGCATCGATCCATTGTGAGGGCGATGCCCAACACACCGGCGCAAATCGGTGAGGGTATGACAGTTTGGACCGCGACGCCTGGGGTCAGTGAATCGCAGCGAATACAGATCCAGACTATCTTCGGCGCGCTGGGTCTTGAGTTACACGTCGAGGAAGAAAAGATGATCGATATGGCGACGGCGCTTTCGGCAACTGGCCCCACCTATACCTTTCTGGTGATGGAGGCGCTGATTGACGCCGGTGTGCACCTGGGGTTTTCGCGACACGTAGCGCAAGAACTAGTCTTGCAAACGATGCTCGGGAGCGTGCTCTTCGCGCGCGAGTCGGGCAAACATCCAGCGGAACTGCGCAATATGGTCACTTCCCCGGGTGGCACATCGGCCGAAGCCATTTATCAGATGGAGAAGGGCACTCTGCGAACCGTCCTCTCAAAGGCGGTGTGGGCCGCTTATCGGCGCGCCACGGCTCTGGGTCGCAAGGTCGACGAGTAACAGGAAGCAGGCAGAAGCCAGAAGCCAGAAGGCAGAAGGCAGAAGGCGGAAGGCAGAAGGCAGAAGGCGGAAGGTTGAAGGCGGAGGGGCCAAGGTGGCGCCCAAGCCAAAGTCCCCAGGCCAAAGACCCAGAGATCGCAGCTTAGTTTCGGAGGTTTCTAGAATTGACTGACAACTATCGCAGCAGGTTAATCACATCCGGAGCCGAACGCTCACCCAACAGGGCGATGCTGCGCGCGGTGGGTTTCGCCGATGGGGACTTTGACAAACCCATTGTTGGTGTGGCGAATGGTTACAGCACGATCACTCCATGCAACATGGGCCTGAATGATCTTGCTGACCAGGCGATCAGCTCTCTTCGCGCTGCCGGCACCATGCCGCAGGTCTTCGGAACAATCACTGTGAGCGACGGCATCTCAATGGGCACTGAGGGGATGAAGTATAGCCTCGTATCTCGGGAGGTGATTGCCGACTCCATTGAAACAGTCTGCCAGGCACAGAGTGTGGATGGAGTGTTGGCCATTGGCGGCTGCGATAAAAACATGCCAGGCGCGATGATTGCTATCGCGCGCATGAACATTCCGGCGATCTTTGTTTATGGCGGCACGATCAAAGCCGGCCATTATGAAGGCCGAGATCTAACTGTGGTGAGCGCGTTTGAGGCTGTCGGCCAATACTCAGCTCACCGCATCGATGCTACAGAACTGCTGGAAGTCGAACGACGCGCATGTCCTGGCGCTGGTTCATGCGGCGGAATGTTCACGGCAAATACTATGTCAGCGGCCATTGAAGCGATGGGCCTAAGTCTTCCTTTTTCTTCGACGATGGCCGCTGAGGATGCTGAGAAAGCCGAGAGCGCCGCGCGGTCCGGCGAAGTTTTGGCTGAAGCGATTAAAAAAGAAATAGTGCCCCGTGATCTGCTGACGAGAAAAGCTTTTGAGAATGCGATTGCCGTCGTGCTGGCTGTCGGAGGTTCAACAAACGCAGTGTTACATCTGCTGGCCATTGCGCACGCAGCAGTTGTGCCGTTGACGCTCGACGACTTTGAGGAGATCCGAGGGCGCGTCCCAGTTTTCTGTGACCTGAAACCCTCGGGCCGTTACGTTACCACCGATTTGCACCAGGCAGGCGGCATCCCACAAGTGATGAAAATATTATTGGTGAACGGTGTGCTTCACGGCGATGCGCTTTCTGTAACGGGTCAGACGATTGCCGAAGTTCTGAGGGACGTGCCGGATGAACCACGGCCTGATCAGGAAGTGATTCATCAGTGGTCCAACCCGCTCTACCCGCACGGTCATTTGGCAATCTTGAAAGGCAACCTCGCGACGGAAGGTGCGGTTGCCAAGACAACAGGTGTGAAGCACTCACAAATTACTGGTCCAGCTCGCGTTTTCGATTCCGAGGAAAAATGTCTCAAAGCGATCCTGTTCGGTGGTATTAAACCAGGTGACGTGATCGTCATTCGCTATGAAGGACCCAGGGGTGGTCCTGGGATGCGCGAGATGTTGGCGCCGACTTCAGCAATTATCGGCGCCGGGTTGGGAGACACGGTTGCATTGATAACTGATGGACGTTTCTCAGGTGGTACTTACGGCATGGTCGTCGGACATGTTGCGCCTGAGGCGGCAGTGGGCGGCACGATTGCTTTAGTCCAGGAGGGAGACTCGATCACGGTGGATGCTGAAAAACGTTTGCTGCAACTGAATGTTTCGGACGAAGAGTTGTTAACTAGACGAGGTAAATGGAGTCCGCCATCGCCACGTTACACGAGCGGAGTATTGATGAAATATGCGAGGCTGGTCTCAAGCAGCAGCCTGGGCGCGGTCACAGACGGGTGAACGAGTTAACATAGAGGTAAGACCCTTATGAGACTCTGGTTGACTACTAAAAGGCTAATACTGGACAATCTTGTTCTGAATGTTCGGGCACGATGACGAGACATTACGGCCAAGAGAGCGGCCGATCTGTCGGCCGAGACCGCACGCACGATCTTGCGAATTGTGCTGGCTGCACAGCCGATTTCGCGGGCCGATCTCGCGCGACGGTTGGAAGTCAATCGAAGCACCATCACTGATTTAGTAAAGCCGCTGATCGCTTCCGGGATCTTGCGTGAAGCGGTGCCCGCCCCGGGCGGCGCGAACCGAGTCGGCAGGCCGTCCGTCGGTCTCTCGTTAGGTGCTGAAACGACGTTTCTCATCGGCGTTAACATCGGGGTGCGACGGACGCAGGTTGCGGCCGCGGCAATAGACGGCCAGTTGCTCGGCGAAGAGTCTTTTGACACTCTTCCAGGTTCAACCGAAACGCTCGAGCTTGTTTCTTCCATTATCGAACGGCTGCGTGTATTCCCGAACGGGCTTTGTCCTGTATTGGTGTCAGCGTTCCTGGCCCGATCGATGCGGAAGCGATTGCTGTTCGCTCCACACCTCGGATGGCGTGATGTGAGTCTTGCTTTGGGCACATGACCATTGTTGCCGGCGGCAAGCCCTGCGTTTGCGGTAATCGCGGTTGTTGGGAACGGTATGCTTCGGCTGCAAGCGCCTCATCGCTTTTACTCAGGAGACCGCATTCAGATGAGAGGTGAAAAGCCTCCGCGCTTTGTCGAGATAGTCGCCCGTGCTGAAAACGGAGAGCTGCGTGCCCGAGCAACGTTGGAACGAATCGGAGAATACCTGGGTATCGGCATTAGTAACGTCATTGGTGGATTGGGCGTGTCTCGCGTAATCGTAAGCGGTCGGGTCGTTCATGGATGGAAGTTTATCGAAGAGTCGCTTTGCAAAGCTGTGGCAGCCTCGATGATCGGCCGGCTGGCCAGCTGGTCCATTGAGCCAGGTGAACCGACTGGCGCCAGCCTTGGCGGTGCGCTCGAGGTCGCCATTGATCACTACCTGACAACGGTCTCCGGGGAGATCAGGGCGGCGGCGTGAGCTTCAACTTTTTGGCGTGCGGCCGCCGGGCGCCGCTTCGGCCAGACGTTCCAAGAAGACTAAACGACGGCGGGATCTTAATGACTCACGGTCAGGCCAGGCCAGCGCACTCCAAAATAAAAATGACTTTTCTTTAACGATATAAAGTCCTATATTGCGAAGACACGCCTGCAGGCGCATTTACGTGATAGAAGGAGAAAACATGGCAACAAGGAAAGCCACCAAAAAAGCGGCGAAAAAGAAGTCAGGGTCCGCACGTTCTACTAAGAAGGTTGCGAGAAAGTCGACTAAGAAGGCTGCGAGTAAGGGGACTAAAAAGGCTGCAAAGGCGACTAAGAAGGCTGCAAGTAAGTCCACTAAGAAGGCTGCGAGCAAGAAGACCAGTTCAGTAGTCGCACGCTCTACTAAGAAAGCTGCAAGCAAGAAGACTAGCAAAAAGATTTCGGGAACTGTGAAAAAGGGTGGTACCAAAAAGGCCAGCAAGAAACGTTCATCTAAAGAAATTATGAGCAAGCCACCGGAGGTTATCGGCGGAGTCCCTAAAGGTGCGGTCGCCGGTGCAGCGTCAGGAGCGGAGAAAGGTGCGGTAGACGCCCGAAGTGAGGCTCCTGGCCTAGGTCAACCCACTGAGGCCACAGGCGTAGGTCAGCCGAGTGAGGAGAAAAGCGAACCAAGCACCAGCGATCAGGGTCAATAGGGCGAAGCGTCGAGATCACTGCCAGGCGGACCCTCGATTTCCTCTCCGAGAGTCCGCCGCAAAGTTCAACTTATTCAACTAAACACGCCCTTAATACTTCATCTTAGAAGTTCCAGAAGAGACTCTTCGGCAGGGTGAAGCTTGATTCCGCGATAGTTTATGAAATCTTCGAGGCTGGAGAAGTACCGGTCCATCGTTCGTCCCTTTTCGAAATGTGAAATGACTGCCGGGCAAACATAGGATCCTCGGCAAACCGCAGGAGTATTGCCCAGAGTTTCAGCTGTCTCTTTGATCGCGGCCACGATCTTTCTGTTCCGGGACGAGCGCTTTTCAACGGAGTCGGTTCCGGCGCGTGCTAGCGCACAAGCGCAGACGAGTGTTCCCGCCCACGTGCGAAAATCCTTAGCGCTGAACCTCTCGCCCATTACTTCCTTGATGTACTCATTAATATGTCTGCGCTTAATGTCGACGAATTCCTGGCTGTCGTTCTGATATTTAAACACCTCTGTCTTGCGACACTTGAGTAGGATTCTTAAGACGCGTGCGACTTCCGGATCTTGCAGCTCTCTGTACTGACGAACGCCAGACTTTCCGGGAAAATCGAAGCAGACCAAATTCCCTTTTACCGTTACGTGCCTGGGCTTCAGCGTCGCAATCCCGTAGCTGCCATTCTCGCTCGCGTACAGCTCACTACCGGAACGCAAAAAGCAAGTTGACAATACCCTCAGAATGCAGGCCAAGATGCGCTCTCTACCTAGTCCAGGCTGTCTCAGGTGCCGAGCAACTGTCATTCGCATCCTCGGCAGGTCCTCAATGAAGTGTGCGAGGCGCGTAAATTTCCTCAGCTCTTGAGCTCTGGTGTGATGCTCATGGTAGATGTATTGCCAGCGACCGGCAGTATCCTGGCCAACTGCCTGTAACCTGCCGTTCGCAGATGGGCTGATGGCAACGTTCGTCCAGGCGGGCGGAATCTTCAGCGCCCCGATTCGTGCGACATTCTCCGCCGTGAGTTTGTTACCGTCTGCTCTTTTGTAGGTGAACCCTCGTTTGGCTGTTCCCGTTCTGAAAATCCCCATCTTTTGTAGCCGGTCGATTCTTGTCATCGGTACCCTGTATTAGGTTCCTGATCAACCAAAGGTAAGAATTAAGAAATCCTGTTAAGGAGTGAAATATATAACAGCGTCCAGCAGCGAACAAGATTGGTCCAAGAAGGACACTCTGCCACCAGCACCGCTCCGTTTATCCTTAGCAATCTTTCTGAACAATGGTGTAGTATTATCATGTTGAAGATAGGTTGGATGTGGCACTTCGTATATCGTTGTTGGCCAGCCTGAGCCTCAAACTAACATTACTGAACACGCTTAGCCATTGGGTCGGTTAATCTTTTCAAGGCTCGGTCGGCCCAGAACGGGAGGTAGTCTTCTACGTAGCGCAACTATTAAATGGACGATAGAAACAAACCAGAAGCGGTAGACTTTGGCAAAACCACGCCGAATCTCCGCAATCCCGAACACGACACCGCGAGAATTCAACCCTTCGAAGAGCCGCCTCCGAAACAGACTCCAGTGCAGCCGCCCCGGCCCCGGCCGCGACGCCGGATTCCGATCTGGGTTTGGTTAGGCGCCGGAGTTGCTTTTCTTCTGTTCTTAATGGCGGTAGCCGTACTTGTTTATTTCCTGACACGGGAACCAGGCTTTACCATGGTCGTCGTCGGTGCACCGCCCGGCAGTGCGGTTTACGTCGATAATATTAGCAGGGGTGTGACATCAGCAGACGGCACTATAAGAGTCTCTGGCCTGAAGGCCGGCAAGCGACTTCTGCGCGTATCAAATGAGGGCTATACTGAATTCAACACCTCAGTTACGGCCAAAGATGGCGAGGTGCGCAGGGTTGTAGTTCAGCTCACGTCAGCGGAAACAAAAGCATCTCTCCCAAATGAGATCGATCTCAATGGCCCCATGCTTTTGGTCGGAGCCGGCGAGTTCACGATGGGTGACGACAATCACAACCCCGACGAAAAGCCCACTCATCGCGTTACGCTACCCGATTTCTACATTGACAAGTTTGAAGTTACCAACGAGCAATATAAGAAATTCTGCGATGCAACACACCGTCCGTGTCCCACGAATCCCTGGTGGGACGATCATTACCTGACTAATCATCCTCGATCTCCTGTCTTGGGTGTAAGCTGGAATGATGCGGACGCTTACGCCAAATGGGCCGGTAAACGCTTACCGACCGAAGAAGAATGGGAGAAGGCGGCCTCATGGGATTCAGCTGCGCAGAAAAAGCGGCAGTGGCCATGGGGAGACAATGCTGACGCTTCACGCGCCAATGTTGGCGGTACGCAGCGCACCACTGACGTTGGTCAGTTCCCGAGTGGGGCGAGTCCTTATGGCGTCCAGGACATAGCAGGCAACGTCGCTGAGTGGGTGAACGCTTTCTATCAACCTTATCCGGGCAATCAAACTACCAGTCCGGAGATGGGTACGAAGAATCGGGTCGTGCGAGGCGGTACCTATAAAGGGGATATTGAAGACGCGAGAACGCCGCGAAGGCTGTTCCACACACCTCAGCTGCTTGAGTCGGAGAAAAAAAATCGGGCGTTCCTGATTGGCTTTCGCTCTGCAATATCGGCAGATGACCCGAGGCTGCAACAACGTTTAGGTCGCTCAGAAGCTGCACCGAAGTAGCTTCAAAGTAAGAAGTTTCAACGTGCGTTTTCTGTTCCAGAAGAGCGCGAGTGGTCCAGAAGGATTTAGTGAGTGGAGGAATAGCTATGCAATTCAAATCAGTCCTTTATCGGTCAACTCTCCTCGTGTTAGCCAGCTTGTTTGTGTTCGTGCAGCCAGAAACGCGACTCGTGTCAGGCCAGACTAGTAACCCGCTCGTCGATGACCGACCTGTCACAATTGTCCGAAAGGAAAAGACGAATCGAAAGGTTGTCCGACCGCCCAAACCTCGGCATCAGGCCGTGGTTCAGAAAGCGCCGCTTCTCAAGCTCGAATGGCGTGTACTCAGAATCAAGGATGATGGTTCACAGGAAGAAACCAGCCCGTTGGCGGTATACCACGTGGGAGATCGTTTGCGGCTAGCAGTTAAAACAAATCAAAGCGGTTACCTCTACATCATCCATCAAGAGTCGCCTACGCAGCCCGGTCAGATTATCTTTCCTGATTCACGTGTGAACGGAGGCAGAAATGACGTAAGCAGAGGTCAGGAGTATGTTCTCCCCTCCAACTGCCCCGTGGGAATGAGCGCCCGCGATTGTGCCTTGATAGTCACTCCGCCTGCAGGACAAGAACTTTTCACATTGGTCTTCACCCGTGATCCGTTTACCGATCTGCCAAATACTGCAGCAGAAGCGGGAGGTGGCATTCCGGTTGCGGCGCTAATCAAACTCAAATCGAGTTCAGGACAAACCTTGCGCAGGATTAAGGGCAGCACACCCCTGTCAGTCTTAGTAGTCAACACCAACACCAAAGACAACGAGGATATTTTCGAGACGTTGGTGCTGAACAAAGGTCAGTGAACTCTAAGTCCAGGCCTCGCCAGGATCGAAGGGCAATCCGGTACGTTTGCATGAGCCGGATTGCCCTTCAGGCTTTTACAGCTAAAATGAGTATCTGGATGTTGGAGGTGCCTGTCTGATTACCGTAAAGGGGCCGTCGTTTCCCCGATAACTACATTACAAATGACCTTTGCAAAGCTCACGATTATCCAACCAGGTCACGCCTCCTGGGAGCTTGAGATCGGCGATGAATTGGTTTCAATCGGTCGCGCCCTGGACAACACTATTTGTCTGGAATCCGACACAAACGTGTCCCGGTATCACGCGGAGATTGAAAAGCGCGGCGAGAGCTTTTGGGTCGCTGACCTCAGCAGCAGTAACGGCACAACTGTAAACGATGAACGTGTCGAAATTGAGCGCGAACTATCTGACGGAGCTCTCATAGGTATCGGCGGCTCAACTTTAATTGAACTTCATTTAAGCGATACTCCCTGGCGGCATCAGCAAGTCGGATATACCAGTAAGCCTGCCAACGCACCGGAAGCCGCCCGAGCTGACTCGATTTCTCATTCGCCTGCGTTGACGGCACCGAACGTTCCGTATCCAGCCACTCCGACCTTTCCCAGTCCAGCGTCACCGAGCATCCCCAATCCGGCAATCTCCGCCGGAGTTCAGCAAGTCGCATTAGTAACCCCTTCTTCCGGTGGGCCGTCAACTGCACTGGTTCTCGCGGGCATCGGCGGAGGGTTGGCACTTACGGCCCTCGTTGCGATATTGATCTTTAGCACGAGGTCGGGTGAATGTAAGCCGAGCGTTCGCATTGTAAGTCCGCAAACCGGCATAACGGTTAGGGGACCATTGGCGATTCAAGTCGAGGTTGAAGGTGCTAAATGTATTGAAGCTGTAACCTATCAAATTGATGGAAATGAAGTCGCTAAAGCTGAGACAGGTCCGTACGATGTCATTCTCGATCCGGAAAGGGTGCGAGGCCTTGGCCGAGGAAACCATATCCTCTCTGTGACGGTCGAAGACCAGCAGGGTAACAAGACGATTTCCCAGGACACGGTCCTGCTCGCATTTGAGGGCGCAGGAAGTGGGCAGGAAACTAACAATGACGCCGCAGGGTCAGGGCAGGCTGACACTCAGCCGACACCGACTATTACGCAAACAGGTCCGATTGACGTCGGGGCGATGGCGGATCGCCTGGCTGGTCAGATTTCTCGGAAGAGCGGCTACAGCTTTGATCGAGATTTCGTCAATTTGATTCGCATTCGCACGAATGAATATCGGCTCAGCGGCTTTTCTGATCGTGCGCTTCCTTATCGCCGTGAGATTAATAAGGCTTTCCGAGATCAGGGCCTTGATCCCCTGCTTGGGTATGTCCTTGCGATGAGTCGAAGCAAGTTTAACGCAAACGCTAACGGCGCCGGAGTTGGACTGTGGCAGACGCCGTTATCAGTGGCTCAGAGTCAGGGCTATCTACAATCAGGCGAATCTGAGTTCACACTGAAGGATCCGAAACGTTCTGCTGAGATTGCTGCCGCTTATAGTAAGGCACTGATCTCTACGTTTGAGTCAACCGACGACTTCATGTATGCGGTTGCATGTTTCGGGGATCCTCTGGGAGAAGCAGGTCAAATGCGCACTCGTATGGCAACTCTCTCCCCCGATCCAATCGCTCGCCGCGACTTTTTCAAGATGGTAAAATCAGGCGTTGTCAAAGGTGAGCAGGTCGATCGCGTAGTCCGTTTTTTCGCCGCTGGAATAGTCGGTGAAAATCCTCAGGCGTTTGGACTCAATACTGAAAAACCCTTCTCCTCTTTGTTCTAGTACATGGAAGTCACTCTCAACATTTACACATCAGGCGATTTCAAACAGTTCGTCATGAATTCCGATCGGCTAATCATTGGCCGCGACCCGACGAATACCGTATCGTTGGATGACGACGGTCTGTCGAGGTTGCATGCAAGCATTCACAGAGACGGCGATCGGTTATGGATTCTTGACGAGGGTTCTACCAACGGCAGCTTCGTAAATGGAGCGTCTGTACCGCCGGTTGGCACGTCCCTTAAAGACGGCGACGAGATTTCCATCGGTAACCAAACGACAATCGTTGTGAGTTTTACCTCCAGAGCTGCCGCCGTAGCTGCGTCGGGTATCGACGAGTTCGCCGGTCAGCCACCCACTTTCCAGGCGGACGCGGGTGCCAGCGGCGGTTTTTCCGCACCGCTCAAGTTAGCCCTGATGTTTGCCGCTCTGGTGATCCTGATTGCTGGTGTCGCTTTAGCGTCGCGGGCCTTCCGAGGAACGCCCGTCGACACAGCGGCACGCAATAAGGAGGATCGGCCGCAAGTCCTGACGTCAAGCGAGAATTCGAACTCACCCGAGGCTACCGTACAACCACAAGTTACACCGGTTTCCAACGAATTAGCCTCTGCTAGTCCCGCCCCGTCAACAGGTCTCGCAGTAGCCCCGGTAGGTTCTCGCAAGCTCTATTTGCAGATGAATCAGGATGAACAGCTGGCATTCATCGAGAAGGAAGCGCGGCATGTTTCGCTAATGATGGGTAATCGTTCTTATGCTTTCAACGACGACGTCCTTCGTTACATAAAGCAATACGTAGATGGTTATGCGAGACGAGTTGGGAATAACTCCACGAAACTTTGGGGTGAAGATTTGCGGTCCATGTTTGCTCGAGCGCGAGAGCAGTTTGCGCCGTATATCATTCGATCGTTCAATGCGCGAGGTGTGCCTCCGGTTGTCGGACTGTATCTTGTTGTAGTGGAGACGGAATATCACAACATCACCAGCGAGAATGCGGCGGGTGCGGCAGGACTGTTTCAATTCATCGGGCCGACAGCGCGTGGCTACGGCGTCGACCCTTCTGAGCGGACCAATGTCAGCAAGATGGCTCCAGCCGCAGCTGCCTACATGGCCGATAGGATCGCGGAGTTTGGAACTGACTCTATGAGCGTGGCTCTGGCTATTGCCGGCTACAATCGCAGTCCGGATTCTGTGCGACGCGATCTGCACGACGTTCTGAACAGTGAAAACAAGGAGCGAAGTTTTTGGACCCTGGTGGCCAACTCGAACAAGCTTGATCATTACTTTCAGGGCGAGAATATCAAATACGTGCCGAAGTTTTTCGCTGCTGCGATTGTTGGTGAGAATCCCTGGGTGTTTGGCATTCAGATGCAGCCGCTTTCCACTTACGCTGAGATCAAAGCCGCTGCCGAGACCACTGCAAAGTAACCTGTGGCACAGACTTTAGTCTGTGAACGGTAGGGTGGATGCAAGTCGCGTTGAAAATCGCCGGTTAAGCTGGAATCGCAGGTTGAGTGGAGGGCGCAGCGAACACAGACTGAAGTCTATGCCACCAATCATGCAGTCAGAAGTTACACTGGCCCTTAACGAGGCGACAGGCAATGAACGTCTTATCACAGTAGATTCGAAACGCTTCACCATCGGACGAAGTCCCGACAACGACCTCACTATCGACAACTCAAACCTTTCACGGCGACATGCGGTAATCGAGAATTTCGATGGTGTAATTCAAATATCTGATTGCGGCTCACAGAATGGCACCCGGGTCAACGGCGCCGGCGTAACTGTAGGCGCTGTCTTAAGCGACGGAGATGTAATCACTCTCGGTGGCGCATGCGACCTCGAGGTTCGGATCGGGGAGAAGCGCGAACCGGGCACCGGGAATGTGACAAATGCTACTTATTCCGCGCCAATCCAGAGCTATCAAGTCGCGGTCGGAGCCCCGCCGATGGCTTCCAACTTGCCTGCTGCCGATCAAGGCGCACGCCCGATTCTTCCTCAAAGACAAAACCATTCGTCGTTTGAAACCTGGTTCAGCGTGCCGGTGATTGCCGCCCTCAGCGTAGTGTTGATCCTCCTGGTCAGCGGACTGCTAGTGGTCATTTCTAAAAACAGCAGCTCAGGAACAAGCGCGCAACGCCAAAAAAGAATCGAGCCGGCCACTAACGATAATACGCGGACCGAAGCGACTGTGGAGGCGGATCCTAGTCCCGACGAAGGTGCAAACATAAAAGCGCCAGGCGGTGACGAGTCTGGTCTACCGTCGGCAGATCTAATAGAGAAAGCTGCGGTCCAGGTGATGCATCGAATTAGCAGTGACGACAAGAGCTACAGCTTCTCTGAGGCGGCTATCCACGACATACGGCAAAAAGTTCGAGAGTATAAGACATCTTCAAGTTTGCTACCGGCTCTCGCTTCTTTGCAGCGCAACAGCTCGGTTCTGGCGGCGCAGGCACGCCGGGAAGGTATTGAGCCGGGCCTCTTAATCTATGCGGCGTTCGCCCAGACCGATGGTGGGCGCACCGGGATGGATCCTTTGGCAACTGCGCGTGCGATCATGCCCGACCTCATCGCTTTGAAAGCTACCTTCGGCGTCAATGACGGGGATAGCAGCTTGATTCTGATTGCAGCCTATAAAATGGGCAGGGGAGAAAAGAGATCGCACCCCCTGCTCGCGACGATGCGTCATCTGGTCAAAAATCCGCTGACACAACGGAATGTTTGGTATTTAAATGACAAGGGCGGTCTTGACCGCCGCTCCTACGACTTTGTGGTGAGCTTTCTCGCGCTCGGCGTGATATCACAAAACCCGCGACAATTCGGAATTCCTGGGGATCCACTTTCATTTTAGAAATGAGGGGTCGGCATCGGTCTCAACCAGGGTAACAATAAAAATGATCCTTGCTACCGTCGGAAACGAGTGCGTTGACAAATCACACGCTACAGCCGAAAATCCAAGCTCTATCGGAGTTTAGCGTGTTCAAGTTTAGCCCACGAGGATGTCGTGAGAATTGGGAAGCTCGTTAAACAGCCTTTCTAATCCAGCTCTTCCGTTACAGGCCAGGCGTTTATTCGTTAAGCGATCGAGTCGTTTGCGACCGTCACCGGAAAGTGCTGAGCAAACCCTGATGACTGGTGCCCAACCGACGCACACCCAAGAGGAGAATACGACCAGGTTATGAGCCGGTACCGCAAGATTGTGTGGAACGAGGGCATGCTCTTATCCCCCCACCACTTTCAACAGTCGGATAACTATTTCGAAGAACTTTTGAATTCCCGGCTCGCCTCGCTGGAGCCGTATGAGTGGGGCATTCTCGATTTACAAGCCAATAATGAAGCTATTGCAAATGGTAATTTCGATCTTCTTCAATGCCGTGCAGTTATGCCCGATGGCTTGGCAATAAGTATTCCTGAAACCGATCCAGCGCCGGCTCCGCGACCCATCGAGGAACACTTTTCACCTGACGCCGAGAGATTGGACGTACACCTGGCGATTCCTGCGAAGCGCGCTGGTGCGGCGAACTTTCAAAGAGATGGTAGCGCTCCCGACCAGATGATTCGGTACTTTCAGACTGCCGCTATGGTGCCGGACGAAACAACTGGAGAGAACGAAAAGCAGATTGCTCAGGCCCAGGGCAACCTTCGTCTTCTCTTCGCCAGCGAGCTCAACGATGGTTACAGCTCGATTAAGATAGCCGAGCTGGAGAGGACAGCGACTGGCCAGGTAAAACTCTCAGCCAACTACATTCCGCCGGCGTTGAATGTCAGAGCTTCGCCGTGGCTTGAGAATATGCTGCGCCAACTTGTGGAGATCCTAATTGCCAAAAGTAGCTCACTTGGGGAGCAACGACGTCAGCGCACTGCCTCGCTCGCAGACTTTACTACTTCTGAGGTTGCGGTTTTCTGGTTGCTCCACACGGTCAACTCCTCGGTGCCAACTATGGCGCATCTGTTTCGTACTCCCGTGGTTCATCCAGAGCGGCTTTACTTTGAGATGGCCGAACTTGCGGGCAAGCTGATGACGTTTACTACGGATCGGCATCCAAAGGACATCGTCCGTTATGAGCATGTTGATCTCTTTCAGACCTTCAGTCAGCTGTGGCTGGAGATTCGGGATCTGCTAGAGACGGTTATTCCCACCAGATGCGTTCCGATTCCTCTTGAGAAGGTTAGAGAGTCGCTCTATGCAGGGCGTATAGTAGACGATCGGCTGCTTAAAGAAGCCGGATTCTATCTCGGCGTCCGAGCAGACACTCCGGAAGGGCAATTGATTGAGCGGGTGCCGCGGGTCATCAAAGTTGCTTCACGCGATACAATCGATGTTGTCATCGGCTCGGCTCTTCCCGGCGTTACGCTCACACACGCGTCGCCGCCTCCGGCTCCGATTCCGACGCGGCCCAAGTTCCACTACTTCGCGCTTGATACGAGCGGAATGTTTTGGGAACGAATTGCCGGTTCCAAAGCCCTGGCCGTTTATGTTCCAGAAGAGTTCAAGGAAGAAACAGTCGAGCTATACGCAGTCAAGCCCTGAGTATTGAGGGATAGATTGACCGCCCGGCTAGAATTGAATACTGGGGCCGAATCAAAATTGAAATTCCGAGTTCTCCCCCGGCGCATTACTTCTCCAGTTATCTATGCAGAGTGCGGTGAGTGAACAACCATTAGTGACGGGCCGTCGTCGCGCAAGGCCAAGCAGCGACCTTGTGAGCCTGGCGGGCCCCGTCCTTCAGCTGGTGCTTAAGCTTCAGGCGGGATTGATCAACCCTTCAGGGGAGCTCCGCCCCGCTTTCCATCGCTTGTTACAGGATATGGAGCAGCGCGGCGCAACGCTGAGATACAGCGATAGGCAGGTTAAGGCCATTAAATTTGCGCTCGCCGCTTTTGTGGATGAGACAGTTCTGAGTACAACAACAAACTTCCCGTTGCGTGAGGAGTGGGAAAAGACTCCCCTGCAGCTCGAGTATTTTGGCGAACACCTCGCCGGAGTGAAGTTCTTTGAGGCGTTAGATGAATTCCTTAAGCACATTGAGACTGAGGCTGATGTGGTTGAGGTCTACTATCTTTGTATGCTCCTGGGCTTGAAGGGGAAATACAAGGTGTACATGGAAGATCAACTGCAGACGGTGATTGAAAACGTCGCAACCCATCTGCGGCGGGTTGGTCGTTTGCAGGAGACGGAACTATCACCGCACTGGAAAGTAACCGATCAACCCGAGCCTCCAAAGGATCCGGGTTTACCTCTATGGGCCAAGATCGGCGCCGCAGTAGCGTTCCTCTTCGTAGTTATGATCTACGTCGTTTTGTATTTTCTGTTGAGAAGCGATCTAAATGCCGCGAAAGAACAGTTGTTGCGCTAGCGTCGTGTCTCTAAGTCCTTTGAAAGAAGCGAACTTGACTGCGAAAACAGGCTATCGTTAGAAGTATGGACGCGCGGCGTCGTTAAGAATAGGACTAGCACTCAAATGAGACTTATTGATTACCAGGGTTCACTCCGTAGGAGTGACATGTTTATAGACGCGACACGCAACCCCCTCTCCAACTCCGTTCGAAGGAGCGGAATGCAACTAGACTTGTACTCTTCAAGATACCTTCCGCTCCTTCGAACGGAGCCAGATCGATTGTGGGTTGCGGTGCTATAAACATCTCACCCCTAACGGGAAAAAAACCGATGGCGCTTTGTCAGCGCACTTTGGAGACAGGACACTAGCCTCGAATTCAACAATGCTTGAAATCTCCAGGCAGCAGGGAATGAAGTAAGCTCCAGAGTTTGATGGAGTAACCGAGAGTTCGTCTTCGATGTGGTACCAAATCAAATCATTTTTAGGAATAGCGGGAATCGTATCGCTCTACGGGATCGCGAGTTTGGGAGTGTATTACCTTGGCCCGTTCCTCGGTCTCAGTCTTACGTTCCAGATCGTCATTATTGCACTCCTCCTGTTGACCTTGCCGTTTGCGATTCTCATCAATCATTTCCGGAAGAGGCGCGCTCGCAGACGAGAGGCGGCGGCAGCCGCGGCCCCGGAGGAGGGCCAACGACCTGGCCAGGCCCCCGCGGCTCCAAAGCGTATTTACGATGAACTGGCACGCGGCGCCGAAGAGGCGGTGCAGTGGCTACGCAGTACTCGCCTCGGGGGAGCAAAATCGAAAGAAGCCGTCTACGGATTGCCCTGGTTTGTTGTGGCCGGCCCTCCGGCCAGCGGCAAGACCTCGCTTCTGCTTGGTTCGGGATTGGACTTTCACGGGCTGCCCAGTCAGCGTCGAGCTGAGTTGAAGATCGTGCGGCCGACAAACCATTGCGAATGGCGCATCACCGATGCCGCCGTGTTGCTTGATACGTCCGGTCGCTACCAGACTGATAGTCCTGCGCGCGAAGAGTGGCTGGCTCTGGCCGAATTAATCAAACGGTATCGAAGCGCCCGACCAGTGGATGGTTTGTTGGTTGCAGTTGATGCCCAGCGTGTGCTGCGGTCAAGCGAAGCGGAAATCGAACAGCTAGCCAAGACTTTGCGGGCGCGTCTCGATGAGATGATCCAGTTGGTAGGCGTTCGCTTTCCGGTTTATCTGCTCTTTACGCACATCGACTACCTCGCTGGCTTCAGGGACTTTTTCTCAGATTCCAGAAGCAATGGTGGATCGGAAGTTTGGGGGGCGACTATTCCCCTGGACAAGTCTGTGAATTCGCATGCGTTGTTCGACGTAGAGTTTGATCAACTCTACGATTCGTTGGCGCGAAAACGACTGCTGCGACTTCGCGCACCTGCACCAGCCAATCATCAGCTCAATGTATTCGATTTCCCTTTGCGGTTTGCCGAGGCCCGCGCAAAACTCGGCCTGCTCGTGTCGGCTCTATTTCGACCGAATCCCTTCAGTGAGAGTCCCCTGCTGAGAGGATTTTATTTCACAGCGAATGTCAAAGAGGGCGACGGATCAACACGTCCTCCCGTGTCCGAAGAGGGGACCGAAAGACCCGCACAAGCTGTGGGTCACGCGTATTTTTCCAATCGGTTTTTTAATGATGTATTGCTGCGGGACAAGGATCTCGCGGCATCCTTCCAGGCTCTTCGCAAGCGTCCCCCTCGCTTACGCAGTTTTCTTTTAGCCGGTGCAATGCTGGTTCTGTTTATTTTGACAGTGGGAGCTGTCGTCTCATTCTTTGGCAACAGAATTCTGGTTGCAGATGCCTTGGAACGCGGTGCACGCGCAGACGAAATCAGACGGGCCGACCTCGGCAAAGATACCACGAAGAAGGATCCGGCAGCAGCGCGAGTTGAAGTGGAAGCTGTAGATGCTTTACGAGAAACGCTGGTCCGGTTGGACGATTACGATCGCACGTCACCGCCACTCCCGCTAAGATTTGGATTTTACTCCGGCGATGCTCTTAACCAGTCTTTACGGACGATTTACTTTGATTCTATCGCGCAACGGTATTTCAATCCGACGGTCGCTGGAGTTGAGCGTGACCTGCAGGCGTTCGCAAGTGGAGCTTCACAGCGAAATGCCGGTTCCTTGACGGATGCACCTACTACTGTCTCGGAAGAGGATATACTTGGGCGTAACTACGATCTGTTGAAGGCCTATTTGATGCTGGCAGATCCGCAGAAGGTAGAACCAACATTTCTCGCCAGCCAGTTGCAGGATTATTGGAAAAAGTCTTCGCCCCCGGACATGGAGATCGTTTCACAACAGCAGTTGGATTTCCTTGCCCGACAGGCCTCCAAGGATGATGCACCGCACATCAGGGTGAACGATCGACTCGTGGCGGAGGTGCGCCGCAAACTGGCCGCGTACCCGCCGGTCAATCGGTTTTATAAACGCGTGGTAACTGAGATTAACGCGAAAACGACACCAGTCAATCTTGACTCAGTTCTCGAAGGTCGAGGGCGAGGAGTCTTGGCGGGCACCTACACAGTGCCGGGCAGTTTCACCATTGACGGATATAGAAACTATGTGCGAGCGGCAATCGACTCCGCAGGCGAGGAAATTAGTAAAGACGACTGGGTGATGGGAACCGCAGCCAGCGGCGCACAAACGCAGAGTACAGATATCAGCAAGCTTCAGGGCATGTATCTGCGCGAGTACACAGACCAATGGCGCAGATTTGAAAGGGGCATCAGCGTTCAGCAGTTCAGGGCGAAAGATGATGCGGTTGAGGCCTTGAAGGCGTTGTCTTCAACCGAGTCACCTATGGAGCGTGTGATGGCCGAGGTCGCACGCAATACAAACTTATCTGCGAAGCCTGAGAGCCGCGGTGTGTGGGGTTGGATAAAGGGTCTTTTCTCGCGAAATGCCGGGGACGAATCTGGCGGAAATACAGAAGTTGAAAAGGAGTTTCGACCGCTGTTCCAATTCGTGTCCTCGGGCGAAGCCAAGAAAGATAGCTCTCCCATGTCGCAATACCGAGCGGAGCTGCGCAGGGTGCTTGATCCGCTTGAAAGCGCTTCAGCGGATCAATTGTCGCAGACGTCAAAAGCACTCCTAACCGGTCGCGATGACATCGGGTTGCAGAAGGCAGAGCAGAATGTCTCGAAGCTCCTCGATGGGTTCAAAACGGCGGCGGCTACGGATACTGCGGCTTTGCTCAAACAGCCGCTGAGTAATTTGCGGGCGATGCTATATGGCGGGGGATATGAACAGATTGAAAAAGCATGGCGCGAGCAGATCTATCCAAAGGCTCAAGCTGTCGAATCTGGATTCCCGTTTACTGATTCAGGCGTCTCTTCAGTTACGGATCTCGCGCGATTCTTGAATCCGACTAATGGCCAGTTTTCGATGTTCTTCAACGAGCGTCTTGCCACCTCATTCGATGATGTGGACGGTCGGTGGAAATTGAAAGAATCGGGCGCCTTCAAGTTCTCAGATGACTTCGTAAAATATCTGAATGACGCACGACGACTGCGCGAAAGCCTGTTTGCTAATGGGGGACAACAGCCGGAGGTGAGTTACGATGTCACACTCCAGCCGGTACCAAACACCGACATCGTTATCGAGATTGATGGCACACGGGTGGAGACGAGGGGCACCTCGCCGCAGTCCGCTAAGTTCATCTGGCCCGCGCGCGCAGGATCGTCCGGAGCGAAGATTACGGTAATAGCCGCAAGTGGTGAGCCCGTAGAAAAGAGCTTCCCGGGAGAATGGGGTCTCTTCAAACTATTTGAGACGGGAGCCCATGGCCAGGCGGGGCTTGGCCAATACACACTTTCCTGGGACGTAGGCTCTGTTCCAGTTCGCGCTGTGCTGAGACCCTCGAGCGCGAACAATCCTTTTGTTCGACGCGTGTTTACCAGTTTGCACGCCCCACAAAGTGTGCAGCGATGACACCATCAATTGGTGGTTGACTGAGTTTCGAAGGATGACTGCGAGGAGTTTCTCATGACCCAGGCGAAAGAGCTGTTCCAGGCGGGTAAACTTCAGGAAGCGATCGACGAGCTGGTGCGAGAAGTTAAAGCCAATCCAACGGATACTGCTCGGCGGACTTTTCTGTTCGAGTTGTCGTGCTTTGCCGGTGACTGGGAGCGTGCCGAACGTCAGCTTGATGTGATTGGCCATCAGAGTGCGCAGGCTGAGTTAGGCGTGATGATTTTTCGGGCAAACATCAAGGCTGAACAGGAACGCCGTCGGCTCTTTGTGGAAGGTGTGCAACCGCACTTTCTGAATGAACCTCCCACCTACGTTGATTTGTATATCGCAGCTATTAACCAAATACGTCAGGGAAATGCAGCAGATGCGCGAGCGACTCTGGATAAAGCTGAGGAAGAGCGACCTGCAATTTCCGGGCGAAGCGGCGACAAGGAGTTTGAGGATTTCAGAGACTACGACGATTTTGTCGCGCCTGTATTGGAGATGATCGTGAAGGATCGTTACGTCTGGTTGCCCTTCGAGCAAATAAAGCGCATGGAGATCTCACCGCCGAAACAGCTACGCGATCTCTTATGGGCAAGCGCGCGGGTTGAATCATTGGATGGGACAATTGGTGAAGTCTACGTTCCCGCGCTGTATGCCGGCTCGAGCGATTATGCTGACGATGCAGTTAGGCTGGGAAGGATGACCGATTGGAATCAGGTGGGGGAAGAAGTATATCGCGCGGTTGGCTTGCGTTTGTTCGTAGCCGACGGCAAAGAAAGCTCAGTGTTTGAGGCTGGCGCGGTTGAATTTCATCCGCCGAGTCAAGAATCGTCGACTGCTTAGCCGGAGGGGACTTAATAGTCGCTCCGCTTCGAGCCGTCAACGGGTAAGCGATTCGGTCGGAACGTGGATGGGCGGGCGGCCAAGTCACCAGATTTCGGTTGGAGTATTTAAACGATCGGAAAGGAGTTTCAAATGTCTTCGCTGGCACCAGAAGCAACTGCGGCAGCACCAAAGCCGTCAGCGCCTGCGTCGCCTCCATCTGTCGTTGATGTCGCCGCATTGCTGGAGCCGATCCCGGGCGAGAACCCGGCAGGTGAAAGTATCCAGTACTCAGGTGTGTATGACGAGATACGAGAGGCCCGCCGATCCGAAGATGTTCTGCCGCAGGGTGAATGGCAGCGTGAGCCGAAAGCGGCTGAGTGGCCTAAGGTTGTTGAGCTTTCGACCTCGGCCCTGATCAGCAAGACCAAAGACCTTCAGGTGGGCGTTTGGATGACTGAAGCCATCGTGCAGCTTTACGGATTTGCGGGACTCCGCGATGGTATGAAAGTGTTGCGAGGATTTCATGAGCGTTTTTGGGAGAATGTATATCCCGAAAAAGATGGGGACGATCTGGAAGCCCGCGGAAATGCGCTTTCTTTCCTGGATACTAAGGTGTCGATTCCCCTGAAGAATCTACCGTTAACAAAGACCGGGTCTGGAATCGAATACACTTATTTGCAGTGGGAAGAGTCAACGAAGTTTGATTTGCCGGAGAATCTGGAGGGTCTGGAATCGGACGCTTACAACCGCGCTGTGGAGTTGAAAGCCCAGGCCGACGCTGAAGGACGGACCTCGGGCGACGTCTGGCGCAAGGCAAAGGGAGCTACTCGTCGGGCGTTCTACGAAGAGCAGTTTGTTGTCTTAAATGAGTGCTGGGAGGAGTTCCAGGCGCTCGACCGTGTCATGGACGAGAAGTTTGGCCGGCAAACTCCTGGCCTAGGGGCCTTGAAGAAATCATTAGATGACGTTCGCACCCTGGTTGAAAAACTGGTTAAAGAAAAGCGCATTCTTGAACCTGACCCCGTTCTTGACGGCTCATCACCACCGGACGGTAGCTCTGCGACCGCTGATGTCGTGGGGGGGTCGGTCGGCCCCGTTCGTTCCCGAGACGATGCGCTGAGGCGGTTGGCGGAGGTAGCTCAATATTTTCAGAGAACCGAACCGCATAGTCCCGTAGCGTATCTAGTACAGCGCGCCATTAAATGGGGACAGATGCCGCTTGAGGTTTGGCTGCAAGATGTGATAAGGGACGGTGCAGTACTCGGTCAAATCAGAGAGACACTGGGAATTAGCACCGATATGCCGGGGGGGGGCACCGATCAGGCCTAGGATAATTTGCGGCTTCAGACTAAACTGTCAACCTACTACTGAAGCCTTCCCGAAAAACGTTTTCCAAGAGTAAAATACTGCGCCACGATTCTAACTCATAAGCAACGGTAGACGAGGAGACATGAATACCCCCAGCTAAGTCAATCTGTCTGTCACCTCAGTCTCCGACCCTGAAAGGAGCGACCTGATGCCAAAGAAAGAAAGTATACAACACAAACTCGATCGCGTGCGTCCGCCTCGCGTGCATATCACCTATGATGTCGAAATAGGCGGTGCTATAGAAAACAAGGAGTTGCCATTCGTGCTTGGCGTGCTGGGCGACTTTTCCGGCATGCCCGAGGAGCAGTTGCCCCGCGTGAGAGATCGCAAGTTTGTCGACATCGATCGCGACAACTTTGATCAGGTCTTAGCCGCAATGAAACCGCGCCTGGCGTACCGAGTTGAAAATAAGCTTACCAATGACGGCAGCAAGATGGGTGTGGAGTTGAACTTCAAAAGCATGGACGATTTTCACCCTGACAATGTTGTTCGACAGGTCGAACCACTGAGGAAACTTGTCGATGCCCGGCGAAAGCTTTCCGACTTGCTCTCCAAGATGGATGGTAATGATAAGCTCGAAGAAATACTTAACGACATCGTTAGCAACACAGACTCGCAGCAGCAGTTGAGCGCCTCTTTGGGCCTCAACACCAACCCTGAAAAAGGCGAACAAGCCCCTGCGAAGGAGGAGTCAAATGAGTAAGGAGTTTAGCAAGGATAAATCGGTTGTTACCGTTGAGCAGCAGGGTGAGGTTGATCTACTCACACGCATTCTGGATAAGGGTCGTTTGGCGCGAAATGAAGCCCAGGTGCAACAGGCCAAGGACATGATTTCCGAATTCGTTCAGGAAGTGATGCAGGGCCAGTTAGTTGTCACCAAGGATATGGAATCGGCGATTAACGCGCGCATCGCAGAGATCGACCGGCTCGTTACGGCACAACTGAACCAAGTCATGCACGCCGAGGAATTCCAGAAGCTTGAGGGCACGTGGCGCGGCTTGAATCATCTGGTAATGAACAGTGAGACTGGCACTCAACTCAAGATTCGCACATTCAATGTATCCAAGAAGGACTTGCTAAAAGATCTTGAGCGGGCGGCAGAGTTTGATCAGTCTGCGCTCTTCAAGAAGACTTATGAGGAAGAATACGGCACGTTTGGCGGTCAGCCGTTCGGCGCACTGATCGGTGATTATGAATTTACCAATCATCCGCAGGATATATCACTTCTCGAAAAAATCTCCGGGGTAGCCGCTGCTGCCAATGCCCCTTTTGTTGCTGCAGCTAGCCCACAGCTTTTTGGCTGGGACAACTACCAGGACCTGACGGAAGTACGCGATCTGGCAAAGATCTTCGATCGCACTGAGTTTGCAAAGTACCGCTCGTTCCGCGAGTCTGAAGACTCGCGCTACGTCGGACTGACACTCCCGCGCACACTTGCCCGGCTGCCTTACGGCAAGGATACAAAGCCTACCGAAACTTTCAATTTTGAGGAGGATGTCACCGGGAAGGACCACAGCAAGTACTTATGGAGTAGCGCCGCATACGCATTCGGTACCCGACTCACGGACGCATTCGCCAAATATCAATGGTGCGCAGCTATCCGTGGAGTGGAAGGTGGCGGGCTGGTGGAGGGATTGCCCACTCACACTTTCCAAACTGACGAGGGGGATGTAGCGCTCAAGTGTCCCACGGAGATCGCGATCACCGATCGACGAGAGAAAGAGTTTTCGGATCTCGGTTTCATACCGCTGGTGCATTGTAAGAATACTGACTACGCTGCTTTTTTCGCAGCCCAATCCTGCCAAAAGCAGAAAAAATACGATCTGGACGCGGCTAATGCCAACGCAAGGCTCTCAACGCAGTTGCCGTATATTTTTGCCGTGTCCCGCTTTGCCCATTACCTGAAGGCCATGATGCGCGACAAAATTGGCAGCTTCATGACACGTACGGAATGTGAGCAGTTCCTGAACCAGTGGATTAACCAATACGTTCTGGGCGGCGATCTTGGGGGGCAAGAACTGAAGGCGCGGAAGCCGTTAAGCGAAGCCCGGATCGACGTCAGTGAGGTGCCAGGTAAGCCCGGAGTCTACAAGGCTGTGGCATTCCTAAAGCCTCATTTCCAACTGGACGAACTAACCATATCCTTGAGGTTGGTTGCAGAACTTCCACCATCGGCCCGGTAACCCGGACCTTTATCGCTGAGTCTGACAAACGCGAGAGGGGCGAACTATTCCCCCAAACCAATTCTCGCCCATCGAGCGTATATCTACGGTAAAGAAAATGAAACGCTCACTAGTAGTTGTACGCCTAACCTAAATCCGGAAGGAGAATAATAGTCATGGCTGTTGACATGTTCCTGAAGCTTGATGGAATAAAAGGTGAAAGCAAGGACTTCAAGCATAAGGACGAAATTCACATTGAGAGCTTTAGCTGGGGACTGAACCAGACTGGCGCAGGCCATACGGGCGGCGGCAGCGGCGCGGGAAAGGTCGCTATGCATGATATATCGGTGACAAAGTTTCTCGACAAGGCAAGCGCGTCGCTATTGCTGTTCTGTGCTAACGGCAAGCACATTAAGGATGGATTAATTACCGTACGCAAGGCAGGCGAGAAGCCGCTTGAGTACTTGAAGATCAAACTCGTAGACATCCTGATTAGCAGCGTACAAGAGGCCGGTCACGGCAGTGACGTCCTGACGGAGAATGTTACGCTGAACTTCGCGAAAATACATTTTGAATATCAGGAGCAGGACGAGAAGGGGGCAGGTAAACCCGCCGGCGAGATGGGCTGGGATGTAAAGGCGAATACAAAATTCTGAACTCGCTTCAGGAGCACTCAGCCGTCATTTCACTTGTCCAGGCGAGTACTGGTAGCCTCGGAGTGTATATAGGGTCGCGAAGTAGTGCGACCCTTTTAGCAGTGCACGCCGGCGGGCCGCCAGCCGCTCTGTGGCGGTCGGTCGGGTTTCGCGCGAGCTAAAGATGGCAAGGACAGACAATGAAATCGGAGTAACGACGTCTGTCCTTGATCGATTGATCGACTACGAGCCGGAAGTCTCCCGTGAAGCGATAGCTTCGCGCTCCAAAAACTTGAGGCAATTGAAAGAAGCCCTCCGGCGGGATCTTGAATGGCTGCTCAATACGCGCCAGATCGCTGGTGGGCTGCCGTCGGATCTGGAAGAACTCAACCGGTCACTTGCGGCTTACGGAGTGCCGGACTTTACAAATCTGAACGTCGCAAGTCAGGACGACCAGAAACGCATTCAACACGAGATCGGAGAGGCTCTCCGGATCTTCGAGCCGCGTTTGGAAAGTATTAACGTGTCCTTCCAGCCCTCGTCTTCAGGCGACAGTAAGATCCACTTTCGGATTGACGCAAATCTGAAAATTGAGCCCGCGCCAGAGCCTATAACCTTCGACACGACTGTTCAGCTTGGCAGTGGACAGTATGTGGTCAAGGAAGAATGAGTTCAAATTCAAAAGCAGCCTTTAAATTGCTGATTCGGAGTAAGGCGGTGCCTCAAATGAGTTCGATTTTGGTCTAAGATTTAAACCAGGTATTCCGACTCCACGGTACGCGATCCGAAACCACAATATGCGTGACGACCTGCTCGGTTATTATGAGCGTGAGTTGATCTTCCTCCGCCAAATGGGTGCGGAGTTTGCCCAGAAGTATCCGAAGATTGCCGCACGATTGCAGTTGGAGGCGGACAAGTGTGAAGACCCACACGTTGAGCGTCTCATCGAAGCCTTTGCTTTTCTTGCGGGTAGGGTTCGCCTCAAAATTGATGACGAATTCCCGGAGATTACGGAATCGTTCCTTGAAGTTCTGTATCCACATTACCTCGCTCCGCTTCCGTCCATGGCGATCGCCCAGTTTGTGCAGACCGAAGGATCTCTGACAACCGGTTATGCGATTCCTCGTACCACCGGTCTTTTCTCGCGACCGATTCAGGGAACCCCGTGCCGGTTTCGTACTGGCTACCCCGTTACGCTGTGGCCGATCAAAATCGAGTCGGCAGCGCTAGAATCCCTGGACCCGGTCGATACTCGGGGCAAGTGGGATGAGGCGGTAATCAAACTATCGCTCGCCTGCACCAACGAAACTTCGCTCGCCACTTTGAAATCTGGCGAGACCCAGCGTCCAATAGATAGCTTGCGCTTCTACCTGAATGGAGAACCGCAACTAGTCTATCCGCTGTACGAGATGCTATTTAATCATGCATCACGTGTCGAACTTAGACCCGGACCCATCGTTCCCACAAAGCACACTCAGGAATTAAAGCTAGTCAATCCCAAACCGGTGCTGCTGCAACCCGGCGCTCTTAAGCAAGTCGGATTTGGGCCAGATGAAACCCTCTTGCGGTACACAGCGCGATCGTTTGCGGGCTATGGACTGTTGTCCGAGTATTTTGCGTTTCCGGATAAGTTTCTGTTCTTTGACTTAACAGGAATTGATCAGGCGGGAAGAGCCGGCTTTAGCAGCCGGTTCGACATACATATCTATCTGAAAGATGTGACCCCTCTGAGAAGCATCGTCACTGCGGAAACCTTTCAACTGGGCTGTACTCCGATCATTAACCTCTTTAACGAGATCGCCGAGCCAATCCAGCTCACCGGGACGCAGCATGAGTACCGAGTGATTCCTGATGTTCGCCGGCAGATGGCGACCGAGGTCTATTCCGTTGATTCCGTTGTTGCCAATAATCCTGAGGACGGCCAATCGCGGACTTTTCAACCCTTCTATTCATTCCGTCACGCATATGAGGCCAAGGAGGATCGCACCTTTTGGTACTCTTCACGTCGTCCTTCCCTAAAGCCTGAGGATCCGGGGACTGAGGTTTACATTTCGTTAGTCGATTTGGGTTTTGACCCTCATGTTCCGGCTACCGATGTGCTGACGGTGCGCACAACGTGTACAAACCGCGACCTGCCAGGAAAGCTTCCCTGGGGAGGAAAGGAAGGTGACCTGGAGATCGAAGGCGCGGCACCTCTGTCACGCGTGCACTGCCTGACCAAACCCACTCAAACGATGCGTCCGCCGCTTGGTCGCGCCACTCAGTGGCGCTTAATCTCACACTTGAGTCTTAATCATGTTTCCCTTGTGGAGACCGGACGCGAGGGGACGCCGGATGCTTTTCAAGAAATCCTTTTCCTCTATGATCTGACCAATTCGTCAGCCACCCGCAAGCAGATTGCCGGAATTAATCATGTATCAAGCCGCCGCGTCGTGCGCCAGACAGGCTCGCGCATCGGTTCTGGGTTTGTTCGCGGTTTGGAGACGACGATCGAGTTTGACGAAGAGCAATATGTCGGCAGCGGACTCTTTCTCTTTGCGTCCGTCCTGGAGAAGTTTTTAGGTCTTTATGCTTCGATCAATTCATTCAATCAGCTTTCTGCAGTAACAAAACAGCGTGAGGGAGTATTGAAGCGATGGCCACCGAGAGCCGGCGAACAGATCCTCCTCTAGCGCAAGAGCTCTTTAACGAGCCTTATCGCTTCGATTTTTTCCAAGCGGTACGTTTGCTCGAACGCATGGGGGCCCGGCGACAGCCAGTTGGTCGCGATGGCGATGCTGCCAACGAGGCAGTGCGTTTCCGCACCCGTCAAACTCTTTCGTTTCCGCCCAGCGAGATCTACCAGATAACCAAAGACAATCGAGACGGAGTCGAAGTTGCTCCGGAGATGATGGTTGCTTTCATGGGACTCTCCGGTCCGCTGGGGGTGTTGCCGCACCATTACACCGAGTTGTTGATGGATCGGGCACGCTACAGGGACACGGCGCTCTGGAGATTTCTGGACATCTTCAACCACCGCATGATTTCGTTCTTTTACCGCGTGTGGGAGAAGCATCGTTTCCCGATAGCTTACGAGCGCGGCAGGTTTGATCAATTTACCGGATATCTCTTTGATATTATCGGGATGGGCACGAATGGCCTGCGCGGGAGACTGTCATTTGAAGATCAAGGGTTGCTCTTTTACGGTGGGTTGATCGCCCAGCACCCGCATTCGGCCAGCGCCATAGCCGGTATCCTGACGAACTATTTCGGAGTGCCGGCCCGGCTCGATCAAATCACCGGTCAGTGGCTGGAGCTGGGCGAAAATGTAACCCAACTCGGCGCAGCTAATAGCGAGCTTGGTTTGAGCGCCGTCGCCGGCACGCGCGTGTGGGACTCGCAATCGAAGTTCCGTGTAAAACTTGGCCCCCTTGACTCGAAATTGCTCGACGCCTTCCTTCCCACCGGTTCAGCCTTCAAACCGTTGGCTCACATGGTTCGTTTGCTTGTAGGATTAGAGTTGGATTTTGATGCGCAGCTAATTCTCAAAGCGGAAGAAGTACCGTTTTGTGTTTTGACAACTACCGGTGACAACGGCCCCAGGCTTGGTTGGTCAAGCTGGCTCAAGACGCGTGAATTTGTCAGAGATGATGATCAGGTGGTGCTCTCGTTTAGCGACGAGGATTGTCGCTGCAATTAAAATGCGATCCAATATAGAAAGGTTAGATGTATGGCGGTAAATCTTAAATCGTTGATTGGCAGACTGGATGATACCTGCCGTGGAGCACTCGAAGGGGCTGCGGGCCTATGTCTATCTCGCACGAACTACGATGTCGAACCGGAACACTTTCTGTTGAAACTAATCGAGGCGCCCGATGCTGATGTTTCCCGCATACTTCGTCACTACGAAGTAAGCCAATCTCATCTGACCAAAGATCTAACCCAGGCTCTTGAGAAGTTGAAGACCGGAAACGCGCGCACGCCTGCTCTTTCGCCTCGTGTGCCGCAGTGGGTTGAAGAAGCCTGGCTGCTTGCTTCGATCGAATATGGTGCAGCGAAGGTTCGCTCCGGTCATCTGCTGTTGGCCTTCTTAATGAGTGACAATCTCGCTCGGCTTGGACGCGAGATTTCCAAAGAATTCAAGAATATCTCTGTCGAATCATTACAGAAAAACCTTCTGGACATCACATCGGGATCTGGCGAGGACCGGGAAGTTGGCGCGATTGGCGAGCAAACCACCGCGGGCGATGACGGTCAGCCGGCGAGCGCCGGAAAAACAAAGGCGCTGGATCAATTTACCGTTGATCTGACTGCCAAAGCACGTGCTGGCCAGATCGATCCAGTTTTGGGTCGTGACTTTGAGATTCGACAGATCGTTGACATTCTGACGCGCCGTCGTCAGAACAACCCCATCCTGACGGGCGAGGCCGGTGTGGGCAAGACCGCCGTAGTCGAGGGGTTTGCTCTTCGTGTGGCCGAGGGCGACGTTCCGCAACCCCTCAAGAATGTTGCGGTGCGCACACTTGACCTCGGACTTTTACAGGCTGGTGCAGGAATCAAAGGAGAGTTTGAGAATCGGTTAAAGGGCGTTATCGAAGAGGTAAAGGGTTCACCACAACCAATTATCCTTTTTATTGACGAAGCCCACACCATGATCGGAGCTGGCGGCCAGGCCGGTCAGGGTGACGCAGCCAACCTTCTAAAGCCGGCATTGGCGCGGGGCGAACTACGTACGATCGCGGCCACTACCTGGGCGGAATACAAAAAGTATTTCGAAAAGGACGCGGCGCTGGCGCGACGCTTTCAAGTCGTTAAGGTGGAAGAGCCAGATGAAGAGAAAGCAATCGCTATGATGCGCGGGTTGACCGAGATGCTTGAGAATCATCACAAGGTGCGTATTCTGGACGCGGCTGTTGAGGATGCCGTCAAGCTTTCGCATCGCTATATCTCTGGTCGCCAGCTTCCTGATAAGTCCGTCAGTGTTTTGGATACAGCTTGCGCTCGCGTGGCTATTGGGCAGGGTGCAACTCCCTCAGGTGTTGAGGATTCCCAGCGCCGGATCGAGCAGCTCAGAGTCGAGATGAGTGCCCTCGAGCGAGAAGCTATCACCGGTGCCAGCCATCAGGAGCGAATTGAAGAAATCCAGGCCGCAAGAAAAACAGAGAAAGAAAAGCTGGCGGGGTTGAAAGTCCAATGGGAAAAGGAACGGGGAATCATCGACCAGATCCGAGATATCCGCACTCAGCTGGAGGATCATGCCAAGGCAAAATCGTCGCCCGCGAATGGTGACGGAACAGTGGGGACCGGCTCTCAGTCAACGGCCCCAAGTGCCGCAACCGCCGGCGCGGCTCAGGCCGCGAAGGTTCAGGGCGCGGGCGCCAGTCCGGGTTCAGCAGCCGCGGGTGCCCAAGCGCAGACTCAAAATGGAGTGGCTGCCGCGCCGCCCCCGACAGTTGACGTTGAAGGCTTGCGGGTCAAACTGACTCAGCTGAACGACGAACTGGAAAAAGTGCAGGGCGAGAATCCGCTGATGCAAGCCTGCGTGGACTCGCAAACTATTGCTGACGTCATCTCCGGTTGGACTGGAATTCCCGTTGGCAAAATGATGACTGACGAAATCAATACTGTTCTCGCTCTTAAAGACCGTCTTGAGCAGCGAGTTATCGGACAATCGCACGGTCTCGAAGCCATTGCCCAGCGCATTCGTACGGCACGCGCGGGACTTACCGACCCGCGGCGTCCCGTCGGCGTCTTTCTGCTCGTTGGGCCTAGTGGCGTGGGCAAGACGGAAACCGCTCTAACGCTTGCGGATACTCTTTACGGCGGAGAACGGAATTTGGTAACAATCAACATGAGCGAGTATCAGGAGGCTCATACAGTCTCATCGCTCAAGGGATCACCCCCAGGTTACGTGGGTTACGGCGAGGGTGGCGTGCTCACCGAGGCCGTGCGCCGGAAACCTTACTCAGTGGTATTGCTGGATGAAGTTGAGAAAGCCCATCCAGATGTCATGGAGCTTTTCTATCAAGTCTTCGATAAAGGCCTGCTCGAAGACGGTGAGGGACGTGAGATAGACTTCAAGAATACTGTGATCCTGCTGACGTCTAACGTGGCCACTGACGTCATAATGAAACTGTGCGCCGATCCGGACACCAAACCGGAACCCGAAGGCCTGGTGGAGGCAATCCGACCCGAACTCATTAAGGTCTTCAAACCCGCCTTGCTGGGCCGCATGGTTGTTGTACCCTACTATCCAATCTCTGACGAGGTGATGCGTACCATTATCAAGTTGCAGTTAGAAAGGATCGGCCGCAGGTTGGAAGAGAATCATGGCGCTCAATTCAGCTATGCGGAAAGAGTCATTGACGAAGTTGCAGGTCGTTGCAAAGAAGTTGAGAGCGGTGCCCGCAATGTGGACCATATTTTGACGCGATCGCTGCTACCGGAAATGTCAGGCGAGTTTCTTTCTCGCATGGCCGCCGGATCAGTCATTTCCCGTGTCCACGTTGCCGTCAACAGCGACGGCAGATTCCAATACGAGATTTCGTAACGATGCTTTACAAAACCACACGCCTGGTGAACTCAAGCGCCATCCGGTAATTCTATGACTGGAACACCGCTAGTCGCAGCGATGGCTACAGTGTGGTCTATTTTGCGCTATAGCGTAAGGCAGAGCGGTTCACGAAGGAGGAGGACCTAGAATGGCGACCCAGATCCAAGCGGCGAATCCGATTACCGTTACGACGCCATTGGGCCCGGACGTTCTGCTTACTGGGTTCACAGGCCACGAGGCCATCTCCCAACTCTTCTCCTTTCACATTGACATGATCGCCGAACACAAGGTGGACGTACCTTTTGAGAAACTTTTGGGCCAGAAAATTACAGTCACTCTGTGGTTACCTGAAGATAAGAAGCGGTTTTTCAACGGTATATGCAAGCGCATAAGTCAAGGCCACCGAGACCAGACGTATAATTCTTACCGGGTCGAGATTGTGCCGCAGTTTTGGTCGTTGACGAAGAAGGCGCAAAGTCGCATTTTTCAGCACTTGACGGTACCCGACATCTTACAAAAAGTGCTGCAGGGGTTGGACGTCTCGTTTGAAATAAAGGGCGCCTTTCAGCCTCGCGATTTTTGCGTCCAATACCGCGAAACCGATTTTAACTTTGCCAGCCGTTTGATGGAGGAAGAGGGCATCTATTATTTCTTCAAGCATTCCAGCAGTGGACATAAGATGGTCGTTACTAATGAAGAAGTTCTTCATCCCGATATGCCGGATCAGAACAAATTCATTTTTGAGGAACTCGCAGAAGGCAAGCGAGATGAATTACGTGTTTTTAGTTGGGAAAAGATCCAGGAGTTACGATCGGGTAAGTACACGCTGTGGGACCATACCTTCGAGCTACCTCATAAGCATCTCGAGGCCAGTCAGCCGATTCTCAATACTCCCGTACCAGTCGGAAAGGTAAATCATAAATTAAACATAGCTAATGATAAATTGGAAGTTTATGACTACCCGGGAGCATACGCTCAGAGGTTTGATGGTGTCGACAAAGGAGGCGGAGACCAGCCCGCCGACCTGCAAAAAATCTTTCAAGACAACAAGCGAACAGTAAAAATCCGGATGGAAGAAGAAACTACTCCCGCCATCCTTATTAGGGGGGCTAGTAATTGCCGCAATTTTGTGAGTGGACATGACTTCACTTTAGAGCGCCATTTCAACGCCGATGGTCAATATTTGCTGATCAGCGTCCATCATAGTGCCCGTTTGGAGGGTAATTACAGATCTGGCGAGACCAGTGAGTTCATTTATCAAAACACGTTCACTTGTATTCCCTCATCACTTCCGTTTAGGCCGCCAAGGGTCGCAGGGAAGCCCGTTGTGGAAGGAACGCAGACGGCCGTGGTTGTAGGTCCGGCGGGTGAAGAGATTTTTACTGACAAATACGGTCGCGTAAAGGTGCAATTCCACTGGGATCGGCAAGGAAAGAACGACGCCGACAGTTCGTGCTGGGTGCGCGTGGCCCAAGCCTGGGCCGGTAAGCGTTGGGGGGCCTTTTTTTGGCCGCGCATCGGTCAGGAGGTTATCGTCGATTTCCTCGAGGGCGATCCCGATCAACCTATTATTGTCGGCAGTGTTTATAACGCTGATCAAATGCCGCCGTATCTGGGGAAGGGACCTGATGATAAGCACCCAAACGATAACAAGTTGAGTGGTGTCAAGACGAATACCACTAAGGGCGGTGTTGGCTTTAATGAACTGCGCTTTGATGACACCAAGGAAAAACAGCAGGTGTTTATCCACGCTGAGCGCAACATGGACACACGTGTCAAAAATGATTCCATGGAGCGCATCGTTCACGATCGACATCTCATCGTCGGGGCGGAGAAGGATGGCTCGAAATCTGGCGACCAGCGGGAGAGCGTGTACCGGGACAAACATCTACATGTCCATCGCCATCAGGTCGAGCACATCGGCGGCAACATGGAATTGCTGATTGGCGGAGGGAAAGAAGGCACGGGCATGGCCGATATCTCGATTAAAGGCAAGAAAACAGAGACAATTGGCGATGACAACGATTTCCATGTCAAGAAAGATCGTAAAGAGAAGATCGATGGCACCACCTCTCTTACCGTTGGTATGGACCAGCATGAGAAGGTTGGAATGAATCACGCTCTGGAAGCGGGAATGGCGATCCATATCAAGGCTGGAATGACGCTGGTAATTGAAGCCGGCGTGCAACTGAGCCTGAAAGTTGGAGGAAATTTCATAGATATCAATCCGGTGGGTGTAACTATCCAGGGCACAATGGTGCTCATCAATAGTGGTGGCGCTGCGGGTTCGGGTGCTGGAGCGCACCCTGTAGCCCCAGCCGATGCGAAAGAAGCCAAGCCAACGGATCCCACAGCAGCTGACGACGCGAAGACTGGGCAGAAATCGTGCCCTTAAAGACAACGTTTCATGCACAGTTCTTGAGAGGGAAGTAAACAGATGCCACCAGCCTCACGCATAGGTGATATGCATGTTTGTCCGATGGTGACGGGCGTTGTACCCCATGTCGGCGGTCCGATCCTTCCACCTTGCTGCCCCACCGTGCTCACTGGAATGATACCGCAGGCGCGAGTGGGCGACATGTGTGTTTGCGTAGGACCGCCCGACGTTATTGTGTTGGGTTCTTTCACCGTGTTGGTAGGGGGCCAACCCGCCGCCCGCATCGGCGACATGACTGCACACGGGGGCGTCATCGTCGTGGGATTGCCAACCGTAATGATAGGTCCGTAAAAAGCGAGCCGTTGTGAGTTCACGTTAGCCTTAATACACCGATGAAGAATAGCAAACCAAATAAGTTGACCGCCAGAAAGGCCGCAGAAATCTGCCAGCAGTTTTGTCTCGGAGAAGTAGCTAAGAAACTGCTTACGCCTGAACTAACCGCGGAGGCCTATCTACAACTCTTAATGCAGCAGCAGCAGTATCTGGATGCAGTAAGAGTACTTGCCTATGGTCTTCCAGCAACAGATGCAATCAGATGGGCTTGCAGTTGTGCGCGGCAGCATGCGGGAGCAAACCCTCCGGAAAGGATTTCTACTGCGCTTCAGGCAGTTGAGAAATGGCTGGCTGAACCCACAGACGAAAATCGGCGCTCGGCAATGAAAGCCGCCAACGAGGCTGAGTTCAGTACGCCAGCTGGTAGTGCAGCGCTCGCGGTCTTCTTCAGCGGTGGAAGTATTGCTCCTCCTGACATGCCTGCCGTTCCGCCGGAATCTTCCATAACGCCAAATTCAGTTGCCGGCACCGTAATGCTCGCAGCGGTCTTGAAGGAACCAGAGAAAGCCCAGGAGAAGTATCAGTTGTTTTTAGCTGAGGGGCTTAAGATTGCTTCGATCCAATAACCACTGACCTTCTACCTGCGCAAAAACTGCTCTACTATTCTTCCTATCCAGTGGGCACGTTAAGTCTCAAGTAAAGGAAAAGGTATTTTACCGAAACCGATGCGGCTGATTCTCCGAATCATCTTAGGACCTCTAGCAGGAACAGAAGTTGTGGCTGAACACGATAAGACCATTAGTGTAGGTCGGACAAAAAAGTCTGATTTTGCTACAGAAGATAACTTCATGTCGTCCAGGCATTTTGCTGTTGAGTGTGGGAAAGATGCTTGTCGAATACGCGATCTAAAGAGTCGAAACGGGACGACACTGAATGGAAAAAAAGTAACGGAAGGGGTATTGAAAGACGGGGACAAGATTGCTGCCGGACACCTAGAATTTTTGGTGACAATTGACAGCGAACCTGCGAAAAGTGATCAGGACAAACGTTTTATGGAAACTCTACGTCCCATCAAGACAGCCCCTCCACTCGAGGTACAGCCCGCACCCGCAATCCCGAAGCCGCCCGATCCGGTGAAGCCGCAAAGCCGGCGCGAACGCGAAGTTCTTAGTCAGACAGCTGATAAGGCTGAAGAGCTGGCGCCTGTTACTCAGTCCAACCCGGTTTCTGACTCGACGAACAAGACCGAGTCGGCGTCACCGCAGAATCTGCCGGTACGATACAAAATACCAGTTGAGCCGAAACCCAATCCTCCCACGTCGATCGCCAGCACACCGGTGCCACCGGTGATTGATGCGTATATGGCAGCGACACCGGAAGGCCGCTTGTTGCAGCTCCTCAGCAGTCAGGCCGAGCCTTTAATGGGCCTATTGGATGCGACGGATGATCCTAAGGTTCTGGAACTGTTGCGCAATTCAGGAGAGGAATATAAATCGATCTATCAAGATGAGAAGAGCGCGGCAATTGCTCCTTATCTCGTAAGCGTGCCTCCACACTCTGCCCTGCTAAAACGACTGATTCACGATGGATGGGGAAAGGGGTGGGGAGTGTATCTGACATGTGGGCTGCCACTGCGAGAGCTCCGTCGATATTTTCGGCAATCTTTGATGGTTACGATGCCGGATGGGGTGGAGCTTTTCTCACGGTTTTATGCCCCGGCTTTCTTTCGACGTTTTCTCGAAACCAGTACCCGCGCCGAAGTCGAGCGCTTCTTTGGTCCAATAACCGCATACCTGATGGAGGCTGAGAAGCCGGAGATTCTTTTAGAATTTACGAGAAGCAGTCAAGGGGTCGAGAAACGAGGACACCTCTTATCTACATTAGAGTGAGGTCGAGGGTCCCGAAAATTTAGAATTTAGAATTTCGTGTTTGGTATGCTGTTAGAATCTTGTAGCAGTTCGCATGTGACGACTTCATCTTTTCCAAACACGAAATTCTAAATTCTATCTAATTTCCAATTTCCAGATCACACTGAGTTGGAGTCAACCCTAAGCCTGGTCCCATCTCCCCGCTAATCGCGTTCCGGCAACGGACTGGAAGATGCCGACGCGAACTGTGTCGGTTTCTTTCATTGAGATTAGTGGCATCAGACCACGGTTGATGATTTCTTCCGCCGCGCGTATGGTCATCAGAACTTCAGCACAGGGCTTTATCTCTGTTTCACCTTCGCAGCTGGAAACGTGAAGCGGCAAGCCCTCGATCTCCTGAAGATCTCCCGGGCGGAAGTTCCACCCAGACTCACTGAACGCCTTGCCGAGCAGATAGACTACGGCAAAGGCGGGATTACCCCACAAATAACTTTCGTGGCGAGCTTTGATGTCCTCGGGCATCTCTTCAAAATTGAACCTCTCGGCCGGCTCGGTCGCGCTACCATAGGGTAAGCGCAACAGGAACCTTGGTAACGCTAGCCCGAGGTAACAGGCATCCGAACTTCTTACCAGACTATCCCATGCGTCACTTGCCTCCGGGTTGGGGGTTTGCAGCTCGGCCACTTCGGGAAAAGAATCGCCCTGCAAGAGTTGCGAGTTCGCTGCGGCAATAAAGGGAGCCCGAGCGCTTTTAGCTATGTGTGAGATTCGTTCCAGATTTCTAATCGATTGGCTTTCCGGATCGAATACATAGTTAGCTGCTATCGCGGCCCAGGGTAAACCTCCCGAGGTACCAACAGTATCTTGAACCATGAGCTTGAAAGCCGCGGTTGATTCTAAGTCTTCCGTCGAACCAAGATCTCGCTCGAATTCCTCCTCTGAGATATCAAGCAAATAAACCTTCATCTCTGATCCCGTTTCGAGTCTGGAGACTAAAAAATCGAGTGCTCGCCAGGCGGATTCAAGAGCTTGAAAATCGCGGTTATGCAAGATGGCTGCCATCTGAGCGCCAACAGCAGAATCAACAGCGGCCAGCAATTGCTCTTCCTCCATCTCATCGACCGATATGAGATATGGTTTGACAGCCTCTCGCACAAACGCACTAATCTCAGGCGAAACTGGTTTTCCGCGTGAAACCGGCGTCCGCGGTTCGCTGGGTGCTGCTTCCAAAATCTGATCGAGCAGACCGCCACCCGATGATGCAGCTCGGTCTGACGATGGGGCATCGGAGGTTATTTGTTGCGGACGCGACTCACTGCTTTTGATGTTCGCCCATTTGCGAACTTCTTGCGCCGCTGCATTAAATGTTTTTGGATTCTGAAGCCGCTCACGGGTCCCACGTAAAGCCTGGAATATTTCAAGTCGTTCAAAAATACGATCAGGATGAAAGTCCGCGAGCTGATTGAACGTAATGGTTAGGGAAAGGCTGCCGTCGGCAAGTGGCAGATGAAGCTTTGCCCCCAGCTTTGCGATCAAAAGATCCAGGTTGTCGCGGTCTACAAGTAGCGGTCGCCACCCAAAAAGTTCTGCACTAGAGGCAGAAAGATTTCGATTGCTCCTCCCACTCCAATCACCCAGAATCAAAATTCGAAACGGGGTGTCTGGATCGAATTCTGCTTGTGCCTGCTCGAAAGATGCAACCAGTTGAACGTCAGCACTTTCCAGCCCGGATTCTCTCGCCATGGATTCTTTCTCGCGGTGGACCATTACGGACCGCAAATTTGTTCTTGTGAGACTGGACGCAGCTTTTTTGCTATTGATTCAACGGCTGTTCGTCGTACCTCTTAACCAGTGCTGTCAGTTGATCGCGCAGGGGATCGCGCATCCTTGCAAGGTCGTCGAGGTTCACGACCTCCTCAAAAGCGGCCATTCCCGAAATCTCGGTGCTCTCGATGATTACATTATCAGGCAAGCGAACAGTTGAAATCGAGGAGGAGATATAGCAGACAGGCAAATCTCCGAACTCTAGCGAACGTTCGACACTCAAGGGGAAATGTAAAGCTTCTAGAATTGACCCCAGTCCGGTCTGCTTTGAGACAACCGCATGCATCATCAGCGAGTGTAATACGAATTGCTGCAGTTCATCGCCTTTTCTATTCTTGTTCTCGAGGAGCGCCTTTAGCCTGGCAGGAGCAAAGCCGGCGTAGGTAAGCACCCACTTCAGCGGAGAGGTGACGTTGATGGTCTTGCTTTGGTTACCGCTAGACGCCTCATGCCAATACTCGACCGGAGTCATCTCCAGTTTGGGATTAATGATCTCAAGGGGTGTTTTCAAGTCTGGCGGCAAGTTGTAGAGTTTCGACTGCGCAATCGTCTGATAGAATTCGCGTAACTCATTGAAGGCTTTTTCTCCGGTTTTTGACGCTTCGTAAGTCTGGCCGCCGACGTAGTTGCCAAGCACCGTTCTTGGATGTAGTAATGGGGCGACCGTCGAAAGATATTCTTTCATTTGCCCACGCAGGAGGTCGGCTATCGCCCGCGTCAACTTTCTGAGTGTCAGCAGACGCTCAGTACTGAATCGTTCTTCCATGCATTCGTTCTCCGCTTACGTGCGTCAGGTATGTGAAGAGAAAACACTATCGCCCTTGAATTGCCGAGAAGCCTACAAGGCCCGATAGTGCTTGTCAACAAATCTGGTTGGTAAGCCGCCGTTACCACGCAATGGAAAGGGATGTAATAAATGAGCGCGCCGCAAGTTGGGAAGCTGCCCATTCGTATGGGCATGCCAGAAGAGTTTGCCAGGGTTGCTACTGCGTTGAAAGACGCACAGTTCGATGAAGAGACGATCTGCCGTACCTTAAAGATCAGTCGAATGTCTGAGGTGGGCACGCCCCGTACGGACGATTTTGATTTCGGAAGTGCTTCTGAGCAACTGCAAATCTTCATTCGTTTGTTTCTCTTTCTAAAGCTCGTGCCGCGCTTTGAAGTCGAGCACGCTCTTGATCGCGCAACCCGGGAAGCATTTCTGTCGCTGGGTCTGTTGGTCCGAGGAGAGTTTGGCGAGGATCATTACCATTCGCCGATATTGCTCTATTCGGTGTCAGGCTTCCTGATGGTCTCAGACCGTCATAGCAATCCCGATGGATCGTACTTCGATCCTCCGTCCGACATTGTTTTCCCGGCAATATACGGAGGTACACTACGTTTTCTCGAACTCCTGCCAAGACGCCCTGGAAATGACTCGCTCGATCTTTGCGCTGGCTCCGGGATTGGCGCCTTTGTGCTGAGCCGATCTAACAATCGCGCGGTTTCAGCCGATATCACTCAGAGAGCGACGGAGTTTGCTTTATTCAGTCGGGCATTAAATGACCTCAGAAATGTTGAGGTCGTTTGTGGAGACCTCTATGGCCCCGTTGAAGATCAGAAGTTTGACTGCATCGTGGCCCACCCCCCCTACGTGCCGTCACTGAATCTTGACACGATTTGGCGCAATGGCGGTACAACGGGAGAACTGCTCGTGAGACGCACTATCGAGGGTTTACCGGGGCGCTTGCGCGCCGGTGGGATCCTCTGCGTTCTGTCACTTGGGGTTGACACAAACGAAGGAAAATTCGAGGAGCGTGCTCGAACCTGGCTTGGCTCGGCGGGCGAAGAGTTCGATATTATCTTTGCCGTCGCCAACGAGAGAACTCCTCGCGAAATATTGAAGGACCTCGCTGAGAAGGAAGAGAGCCTTGGACCAGAGGGCGTCAGACAGTTAGAGCAGGAGTTCAAGAAATCGGGGATCGTCAAGATGCCTTACGGAGCTTTGGTAATGCAGCGTCACAGAGTTGTCGGCGAACACGAACCTTGGACCACTAGAACCAAGCTCAGCGACGCGACAAACGGGGATGATTTCGAGCAGGCATTCCGCTTCCATAAACGTCGCTCGCAACCAGGGTTTCTACAAACAATAGAGCAGGCGCGACCACACCTGGCACCACGCCTGCAGGTCAAAGTTACGCATGTGGTTCACGAAGGCTCGCTGGTTCCAGGCGAATACTTGTTTGAAAGCGATAAGCCCTTCGATGCTGTGGGGCAGGTAGACTCCTGGCTGGTTCCTTTAGTTTTGCGTCTTGATGGCCAGACCACGCCAGCAGAAATCTTTCAATCTGCGAAAGCTGACGGTCAATTGCCCGAGGGTTTCGCCCTGGAAGACTTTACCCGGCTACTGGCGCGTATGATAGAGGTTGGTTTCCTGGCGCCCCCATCAAGCTGAGAGCAATCCGAGTTGGCTCAAGACCTTGAGTTTTCCTTCAAGTTCGGTGGGAAGCCTCTGTAGAAAGTCTTGTTTCTCCTGCGCAGATACTTCGGCAAAGGCTTCTTCCACGATAGCTGTCAACTCCCTGATAAGTGTTGCCCGGTCCCGGGTCCCGTCCAAGAGGAGCAGCAATCGTAGGCCAAGATCATCTTCAAGCTTGATGTTGGCATGGAAGAGGTTTGTGACGAGCTTGCCTTGACGCGCCTGGAAGCGCGCAAGCGGGCTCGCGAGCGGCTTCTCGCTGACTGCTATCGCAAATTTCGGCAAGTGCAGATGCATCTGAACAATGCCGGCACCGTAGCTCTTCAAGATTACTTCAGCCAGGGCTTTCGCCTTTTCGTCAGAATCAAAGTCACCTCGGCCTTTGCCCATCTCAGCACGCAAACATGCCTCATCCAGTATCTGATCGAAATGTGCCGAGGCTGGATAGATCTCACCCAGGTACGCCATAGTAGCTTTAGCGAGAGGAAAACTTGTGGCGAGCACGCTCTCTTTAGGCCCGTGGAATTCTTCGATTGCTTCTGATGTGAGGTCGGGTGCCGCGGACACCGGACGGGCCTGTGAGCTGATGTGAAACCTTCTAATGTGTTCTGGATTAATCGATCGGTCGAGCAGAACTTCGTGATGGCAAAGCAATGTTTGCCGAAAACTCCGGCCGCACAGAAAATCTGAATACTGCTCTTTAGCAACGACATCTTCCTCTGCGAACTCCTGGAGCTGTCGGATCACTTCTGGCGGGTACTTCGAATGGTCGGCCGTGTAACCCTCTGCCTCGCACAAAAATTGCAAGCCATGCTGTGCTGCAAGTTCGACGAATTGATAAAAATAGACAGGTACATTTATTTCTGCGAGGTCGTCGTGAAAGATTGCGGCTTCTGCCCTGGTCTCATAAGCCTTCTGCGTTTCACGAAGGAGAATTTGGTATGCGTTAGCCTCTGATTCCGGTTGGGCGGCGGCTAACCACTTTATCAAGGCCCGTCCCTGATTAAGTCGCTCAGATGAGTCTTTTATGTTCTTTGTGTGAAGCAGCATCATCTCGCGCGCAATCTGGCGCAGGCGACAGCCCGGATAGACGTTGTATGAGACATAGGCAACACCTTGAGGCGCGAGGAATTCGCGGCAGATCGCCAGCAGCCGGTGTTGAACTTCAGCCGGAATCCACGAGAACACCCCGTGGGCTATGATGTAGTCAAACTGACCAAGATCGCTTGAGAGATCCATCAAATCCGCCCTACGCATCTCTATATTCTCAAGGCGGAGATTCATTATCGTCTGCTGCGCCTTGGCGATCGGCAACTGCGCCCGATCGACGCCGACGAACTTGCTGTCAGGAAATTCGAGGGCCAAGGGAAATAGATTGCCGCCCTCACCGCATCCCAACTCCAGGACGCGACAGCGTTCCACGTCTCTGGGCTTCATGCCAAACAGTGTTGCGAGACTTGCCAGACGGTCCGGATGCGTTTGTTCATATGCAAGAGTGGGGTAGGCAATCTCATCATAAGCATCAGGTTGGACAGTGATTATATGGTTGCCTCGCATTCTTTCCTCGTGAAATTCTAGGAATGTATTACTAGCGGATATCGCGGGCCCACAATCCGATTACGGTAGCCAGCGTCAGGACAAAAAACATTAAGAGAAGTATGACGGGATCAAGAATCACGCCGCCCCAGGGGTGGAGAAAACTCACGTAACCACTTAAGTTGTTGCCAGGTTTCTCTGCATCAGGGATTGTCGGCGCGGGGCCGATTACTGGCGGCGAGGGTGGACTGCCTTTGGCTGGGCCGCCGCTGAGGTAACCTCTCATCTTGCGCTCATAGTCTTTGATCTGGTCGCTTGAATTCTCTTTGTAGTCCTCAGTTTGCTTCCGCGCCGTCTCGATATTGGATTGGTTCACCTCTTCAAGGTGTTTGAAAAGACCGCGACCCTTGTTTGGACCCTGGAGCTTCGAACCCTCTTCTCGCAACGTATCAAGTGACGAAAGCCGCTTCATCTCGTCGAAGGACCATGTGGCCGGCATTGTTGCACCAACGTATCTCGAAACTCCCGTCGGTAAACCCACCAAGCCGCAGAATAGGATCTGCGGAATTAAGATGAGTGGCACCATGCTGGTAGCCATCTCCGACGTCTCGACGACAGCTGAAACAAATAATCCGAGCGCCACACCAACAATTCCCGCCAGCAACAACATCAGTAATTGAGGCACTCCACCCAGAAGGCCAGGCATATACATCAGACCGGCGTAGTGCAACACCTTAAGGGTTCCAAACAAGAGAACCGACTGTAGGCCCATGATGAGCGTAAGAACGAAAAGTTTTGATCCGACATACGGCGCCAGGAGCAAGTTGACCATTCTCTCTCGTCGGTAGATCGCCCGCTCTTTAACTATTTCGCGAGCAGCCAGGGAGGCACCAAACCAAGTGGCTACCAGGGCGAGCACAAAATATGGAAAGTCACGCGAATCTTGTTTGTCAACAACGAGGTACGTCATCAGCGCTATTATGGGCGCCTGCGCGAACAGTATCAGGAGATTTAGCTTGTCGCTCCAAAGTACGCCCATGTAACGACGCGCCAGCGTTGTCCATTGCCGCAAGGAGTCAAGAATGCCTGGGCTGCGATCCGCTGCGGATGTTGCTTGCGACCCGCGCTCGATACCGCTGAGCGGTTGAGAAATAAATCGACGGTACATCTCGGTCTTCAGAAATCGTTGTCGCCATTCCTCAGCAGTGGCGTCGACAATTTGGTCACGGTGTTCTTGGTAATTGCGCCTCTGCTCTTTCGTCTCGCTCACTTGCAGACGCCTTAACTTCTCAGTCTCTTGTTCGACCGGAGCCTCCAGTTTCTCATAAAGCTCGTCGAAGCTTTCGGCGCCCGCAAACTCCAGCGCTTCATCCGGTGTTCCATAGAAGATAAGTTTGCCGCGCATAAGCATGACAAGCTTGTCGAACAGGTGAACGTCTTGCATCGAATGGGTTGTGAGAATCACGGTGCGACCAGACTCAGCAATCTGCCTAAACAGCTTCATGATTTTATTCTGAGTCGCCGGATCCAACCCGGAAGTCGGTTCATCAAGAAATATTACTGAAGGCTTTGTTATCAGCTCGACCGCAATTGATACTCGCTTGCGTTGGCCGCCTGAAAGTTGTGAAACTCGCAGGTCGCGTCTCTCTGAGAGGCCTGTAACCTCGAGCACTTCGCCGATTATCTGGTCGATCTCTTCTCCACGAACATCGCGGGACAGCCGCAAACGAGCTACATAATAGAGAGTACGATAGACCGTTAACTCGCGATGGATGATGTCGTCCTGTGGAACATATCCTATGAACTGTTTAAGCGAGTGCCGATGCTGATAAAGATCGAGGCTGTTGATTAGGACCTGACCGCTGCTTGTCCGGCCCATTCCGTTAAGGGCGTTCATCAACGTCGACTTGCCTGCACCCGAGGGTCCAAGTAAGCCAATGAACTCATTGGGCTGAATACTCAGACTGACGTCATCCAGTAGGGTAACCTTGCCGCGTCCATTTAAGCCTTGCACCACGTGGGTAATATCGATGGCGTCAATACGTGTCTTTGATCGCGTGTCGAAAACAGATATCCCGAGCGCGCCATCGGTCTTTAGAACGAAATGTCCAATCTGGACGATGTCGTCAGGCTGGATTGGTTGACGACTGGTTATGCGAACACCGTTTAAATAAACGCCATTGGTCGAGCCGGTATCTTCCACTAACACGCCGCTGCGAGCATTAAGAAAGCGCGCATGGTAGTTTGAGATGAGCAGGCCATCGAGACGAATGTCGTTGCTTGAGGCGCGTCCCACCGTGAGTTTTTGTTTGCCATCGAACTGGCAATGCTGGAGTAACTGTGGCTGAGCTTTGTCAATAGCAGGTTCTTGCCGCTCAGATCCGCCTGGATGGTAAATCAGTGTTTGATTCCCACCCGAGAATTCTATGAACGTCCCGAAGTCGGATTCCCCCGATAAGTTGGATCCATCGCTACTAGTGCCTGAAAGCTGAGCCTCCTGTTTCTGCGGTTGCACTTTCGAGGGGTGGGCCGAATCGGACAAGCGCAGGATTGGACCACCGGCTCCCAACTGAATACGATCTCCGTACTGAAGCGGAGTCGGCTGATTGATGCGCTGACCATTAAGCAAAGTGCCGTTAAAACTCTTTAGATCGCTCAAAAGAAATGATCCATCACTTTGTCTTCTAATCTCTGCATGACGCCGCGAGACCACGGCTGCCGCCGCCGCTATTGGAATGTCCGCCGCAACATCACGTCCCAGCAACGTTGTCCCGGAGGTCAGCGGGAACTGCTCCCCCGGTTGTGAGGTAACGGCGCTTTCCATCGTCAATACGGGGGCCTCGCCGAGCCGAGGGCCAGTGGGCACGAGCGGAGTTATCGTCTCAGGCTGCGCCGGATGACTAGTTGAAGGTGGCGCGGGACTTGGAATATCTACGAGCGTGTGCATCGATTCAGCAGCTGCGATTCCATAGTCAATTGAATCGACGTAAAGAAGAGGTCCGCCCCGTCCCAGCTGAATGCGCGCCCCTGGCTGGACCTCTGTTGGGCCGGTCAGTTTTTGCCCATTCAGAAAGACGCCTTGTGAGGACTTCATGTCTGCGAGTAAACAACGTCCCGGTTCGAGTCGAATCTCCGCGTGCAGTCGTGAGACCATGGGCCACGCGGATTGGTTGAAGACGAGTTGACATCGCTGCGGATCGCGGCCCAGCTTGATGGCTGTTAGCTTGAATTCGTGTGTCGCCAGCCGCTGATCACCACGTATTTCGGCCAGGATTATTTGCATCGGGTCGGAGGCATCTACGGGAAGTAAGCTAACACCGTTGCCCTCATTGAGAAGCACGCGGGCTAACTCTTAAGTATCGTGCGAGAAGGCTACCGAACTTTAGCAGCAATTGCAAAAGTTGCGCCAGGCGATGTGATTGATGATAACATCGAGCCCCAGCGTTTGGTTAAATCCTATCTCTTTAAAGGTGGAAGAATGAATCGACATGACAGCGGTTGCTTAATTCGTTTTTTGACTGGCTCGTTGTTGACCATTTGCCTGGCAGCGACTGGATGCAATAAGACAACGAGGGAAGGCGGGGCGGCGGGACTGCGTCACAAGGTCGCATTTGTGACTAACAACGCTTCTGATTACTGGACTATCGCTCGCAAGGGAACGGAGAAGGCGGCTGGTGAACTGCCGAATGTCGAAGTGGAGTTCAAGATTGATTCGGATGGAACTGCCGCCGAGCAGCAACGCGTCGTCGATGACTTGTTGGCGAAGGGCATCGAGGGCATCGCGATCAGTCCGGTCGACCCTGCAAACCAGACGCCCATGCTCAACAAAGCGGCTTCTCAGGCGCTGGTGATTACCCAGGACAGTGATGCGCCAAATAGCAACCGCGCCTGTTACATCGGCACGGATAACACAGCAGCAGGTCGGCAGGCCGGACAGCTTGTCAGAGAAGCGCTTCCTCAAGGTGGTAAGATTATGGTCTTCGTCGGAGTGCTCGATGCGGCCAATGCGCAACAGCGCTACCAGGGACTCAAAGAGGCCCTGCAGGGTTCCAACATTCAGATCGTAGATGTGCGCACGGACAACACCGACCGAGTGCGCGCGAAATCAAACGCCGCGGACACGCTGGTCAGCGTTCCTGACATCGCAGGGATGGTCGGGCTTTGGGCCTATAACGGCCCTGCCATACTCAGTGCCGTCCGCGACGGTGGCAAAATTGGTAAGGTGAAAATCGTTTGCTTCGATGAAGACGACGAGACTTTGAAAGGGATCAAAGAAGGGGCGATTTATGCAACGGTGGTGCAGCAACCCTTTGAGTTCGGCTACCAGTCAATTCAGATGATGGCGAAGATCCTTGACGGAGACCGCTCCGTTATTTCACCGAGTAAGCAGATCTTTGTTCCAACCAAGGAGATCAAGAAAGACAATGTCGAGTCTTTCATTACGGAACTCAATAAACTGCGTGGTCGCAGTTAATCCATCTTTTCGTCATTAACATTAAGCGGAGGGATATGCCACTAATTTGGAGTGCGCTGGCCTGGCAGCGCTTTGGCCCGTCTCCCGTCACACGCTGTCGCGTGTCGCGTAGCTTCGTTGGCAATCGTGATGTACCTCAGGCCAAAGCGGCGCCGGGCCGCCGCACTCCAAAGAGTTGCGCTTGAAGAGTTGCGCTTGATTTCGGCTGCCACTAATTTGGAGTGCGCTGGCCTGGCAGCGCTTTGGCCCGTCTCCCGTCACACGCTACCGCGGGTCGCGCAGCTTCGTTGGCAATCGTGATGTACCTCAGGCCAAAGCGGCGCCGGGCCGCCGCACTCCAAAGAGTTGCGCTTGATTTCGGGCGCCACTAATTTGGAGTGCGCTGGCCTGGCAGCGCTTTGGCCCGTCTCCCGTCACACGCTACCGCGGGTCGCGCAGCTTCGTTGGCAATCTCGCGTGATGTACCTTAGGCCAAAGCGGCGCCGGACCGCCGCACTCCAAAACCGATTCTCGAAATTTAGTGTTGAGTAAACCGCCATGCAGGAATCGCCTCTTTTAAGAATGAAGGGAATTAGCAAGAGGTTCCCTGGCGTCGTCGCACTGGACGCGGTGGATCTTGAAATCAATGCGGCTGAGGTGGTGGCGTTGATTGGGGAAAACGGAGCTGGCAAGTCGACGTTGATGAAGGTCCTCGGAGGAGTCACTGAACCGGATGGCGGCAGCATAAGCGTTGACAGCCAGGACGTCGAAGTTCGCTCGCCCGGTGATGCCACCCGATCCGGCATCGAGTTCATTCATCAGGAACTCAGTGTCCTCGATAATCTGGATGTCGGGGCAAATATTTTCTTGCGGCGTGAGCCGACCTGGGGCGGCTGGCTAAAGCTAATTGACGGCAAACGAATTTACGAACAAGCGGACGGCGTGCTCAAAAAGCTCGGACTTAATATTTCCAGTCGCATGCCTTTAAGCAGGCTTTCGATTGCGCAGCAGCAATTGGTGGAGATCGCCCGCAGCATTAATGCGGGCGCGCGAATCCTAATTATGGACGAGCCGACTTCAAGCCTCAGCCTGACGGAAACGCGACTTCTGCTCGACATCATCAGGGATTTGAAAGCGCACGGTGTCAGCGTTATCTATATCTCGCATCGTCTGGATGAAGTCGAAGCCATCGCAGACCGTGCCGTGGTCCTGCGCGATGGACGAAACGCCGGAGAGCTTCAGCGCGATGAAATAACGCGCGAACGCATGATACGCCTGATGGTCGGGCGTGACTTGAAAGAGTTGTTTGAGGAAGCGGACAAAACCACAAAGCGCGATGACGATTGGTTCGTTGTGCGCAACCTGCGCACTTTGAAGTATCCGAAACATGCGGCTTCATTCAGCGTGGGCAAGGGGGAAGTACTAGGCCTTGCCGGTCTAGTCGGGGCTGGCCGTTCGGAGGTGGCACGTGCGATCTTCGGAGTAGATGAATCATCGAAGTCTGCCATAAGCCTGGGGGGCAAGCCTCTGGTGATACGCTCGCCGCAGGACGCCATCAACTCGGGAATTTATCTGGTGCCGGAAGATCGCCGTCTTTGCGGACTGGTGGTGGATTTCAACATACGGGAAAACATCTCTTTGCCGGGCCTGGATAGGTACGCCAAAGCCGGGCTGATCGACTCGACAAAAGAAATCGCTCTGGCAAAGGAAATGTGTCGCTCGGTTAACGTCAAAACTCCATCAACGGAATTCAAAGCCGCAAATCTGAGCGGTGGCAATCAGCAAAAGGTTGTCCTGGCAAAATGGCTTGCACTCTCGCCTAAAGTCTTGATATTCGACGAGCCGACACGTGGGATTGATGTCGGCGCAAAGTCGGAAATCTACACCATGATGCGCAACCTGGCTGAGCAAGGTGTAGCGATCATTGCGATCAGCAGCGAGATGGAAGAAGTCCTCGGCATAAGCGATCGGATCGCCGTAATGCACGAAGGAAAAATCACAGGGATCCTGGAGCGCCCGGAGTTCAGCGAAGAGGCAGTTATGGGGCTGGCGACGGGAGGGAATGAATGATCAATGAAAAAAGAACTGGGCATCTTTGTCCTTTTACTAGTCCTATGCATCGTCGTTGCGATAATTAACCCGCGCTTTCTGACGGCAACTAATCTTCGCAATATGGGCCAGCAAATCGGCGCTTTTGGCATCTTCAGCATCGGCTTGGGGTTGGTTATCATCACCGGCGGCATTGACCTTTCAGTTGGTTCCATGATGGCACTCCTGGGCGTGCTGCTGTCGATGATGTTGACCCAATGGTCCTGGCCTGTGCTGGTGGCCGTCCTGGCTTGTATCGCTTTGGCTATGGGGCTGTCTTTGTTCCACGGAGTGCTCATCACGACTATGAACATGCAGCCTTTCATCGTGACCTTGTGTGGCTTGCTTTTCTATCGCGGGCTGGCTCGTTTCATTACCAACGATGAGACTAAAGGATTTGGGACCGTGGCGGGCCTGGATTTCTTGCGCTTTCTGGCGAATGGCAATTTGTTTGGCGTTCCGATGCCTTTCATCCTGCTTATCATCATCAGTCTGGTGACATGGGTGTTTCTACACAGGTCCGTGTACGGTCGCTATCTGTTTGCCATGGGGCGCAATGCGGAGGCCGCACGCTACGCGGGTATCAACACCCGCCGCATCATTACACTTGCCTACGTAATCTCAGGCGCACTGACCGCAATTTCCGGCATCATCTTCGCCTTCTATACCAACTCAGTCTCGCCTGCGAATCATGGAAATTCGTACGAACTGTACGGCATTGCTGCCGCGGTCCTTGGCGGGTGCAGTTTGCGTGGCGGTGAAGGATCGGTGGTGGGCATTCTGATCGGAACAGCGTTGCTACAGGTCTTGAGAAATCTTGTTAACTTACTCGGCATCCCTAGTTCCCTCGACTTTGCTGTAATGGGAGCCGTGATCCTTGTTGGGGTGATGGCGGACCAGTACTTCGGCCAGCGCCGGAACCGCAGACAAGTCGCACTGATGCGCGAGGCTTCGAGCGAAGTGGGAAACGCATGAACACGCAAGGTTATTGTTGAAAACATGAGCGGGTTTCCGACATCTTATAAGAATGGCTGGTAGCTCAGAACGGAATCCAATCTTCCCGGGGACATCCTATGAACACAAGGAAAATGGTTTCAAAGCTAGTGATTTTTGCAGCGGTAGTTTTGCTTGCAGGTATTAGCGGAGAGAGTCAACCGAAAGTAAGCAGAGGAGACGTAAAGAGAGAGACCTTTGGGCGGGCAGATATTGATCTCTATACGTTAACTAACGCGAATGGTGTCGAAGTACAAATTACCACATATGGTGGCATCGTTGTCTCGATGAAAGTGCCTGATCGGCAGGGTAAGTTTGAGGATGTGGTGTTGGGCTCAGACAAACTGGAGACCTATCTTAAACCGCCGAATGCGTTTTTAGGTGCTCTCGTGGGTCGCTACGCTAACCGCATAGCCAAAGGCCGGTTCACTTTGAATGGAAAGGAATACGTACTCGCTGTCAACAACGGCGAGAACCATCTGCACGGAGGTATCAAAGGGTTCGACAAAGTAGTCTGGAAGGCGAAGCCCTTGAAGACCAGGACCGGCACGGCGCTGGAATTGATGTATTTGAGCCATGACGGTGAAGAGGGCTATCCGGGCAACCTCTCGGTCAATGTTCTTTACACGCTGACGAATAAGAATGAACTCAAGATCGATTATTCAGCGACGACGGATAAAGACACGATTGTCAATCTCACTAACCATTCCTACTTCAACCTCGCTGGTGCGGGTAACGGCAACATTCTTAATCATGAACTAATGATCAACGCCGACCGTTTTACTCCGACCGACGCCGGGGCTATCCCTACAGGTGAACTGCGCAACGTGAAGGGTACGTCATTCGACTTTACCAGGATGACTGCCATCGGGGCGCGCATTGGAGACGCCGACGAGCAGTTGAAGTTGGGTCACGGCTACGACCACAACTTTGTCCTTAATGGACGGTCAGGGACTCTCCGTCAGGCGGCAAAAGTTTATGAGCCAACGTCTGGTCGCTTGATGGAGGTATGGACCACCGAACCTGGCGTGCAGTTATACACCGGCAACTATCTCGATGGGACATTTCAAGGCATGGGCGGCAAAGTTTACAACCAGCGTTATGGCTTCTGTCTCGAGACTCAGCATTTCCCGGACTCACCAAACAGGCCAAGCTTTCCGTCGACCGTGCTCAGGAAAGGCGCCCGGTATCGGAGCACGACCATTTACAGATTCTCGTCCCAGAGAAATTAGAAATTAGAATTTAGAAGAATTTAGAATTTACGTGCCACCCACGGGCTTGAATACTTTGGGAGGTAACTTACGATTATCAGGTAACTCGCAATCCTCAATGGTAAACGGCATTTCTAATTTCTAAATTCTACTAATTTCTTAATTCTTCTCTTGACAGCGTTAGCGGTAACGAATAATATCCGTTACCGCTAACGGCCCCCTGCTCGTTCAATCAAATAAGGCGCGAAAACTATACCTACGCCAAGCGGAGGTTTTCGGCGCCAGGGAGCCGACGTGAGGCTGAAGCTGATGTTGGGGAACAATCACTTCAGCCTCACACGAAATTTAGAATTTAGAAATTAGAATTTTGATCCCGGTGATTCGAGTCACAATTCTAAAATCGCTTTTGTAAATTCTAAATTCTAATTCCTAAATTCTCGCAAGGAGAAGAGTCAAAGATGAACAGGCGAGATTACCTGGCTTTGATGGGTGCGGCGGCAGGCGGAATTGCCACAGCTTCGTCCGGGGTAAACCTGGTTTCTGCGCAGCAACCTGCAGCGGCAGATCAGGGTGCTCCCACGACGTCCACAGTCGAGGATCGAACGCGTCGCATGAAATGGTGGCACGCAGCGAAGTTTGGCATGTTCATCCACTGGGGGCTTTACAGCGTGCTCGGGCGGCACGAGTGGGTGATGGAGAACGAGGGTATACAAGTTAAGGAATACGAACCCCTCGCGGAACAGTTTAAGCCGAAGCCAAATGGCGCTCGCGACTGGGCGCGGCTGGCTCGGCGCGCCGGAATGAAATATATGGTGATGACCACCAAGCATCACGAAGGATTCTGTAACTTCGATTCGAAACTTACTGACTACTGTGCCGCCAAGCGAGGGCCCGGGCGCGATCTAGTGCGCGAGTATGTCGAGGCGGCGCGCGCTGAAGGATTGCGATTTGGTTTCTATTACTCGTTGATGGATTGGCATCATCCGGATGGCGCGCGCTCTTTGAAGGACGAAGCCGCTCGTCGCCGCTTTGTCGATTACATTCACGGGCAAGTGAAGGAACTGATGACCAACTACGGCACGGTTGACGTCCTTTGGTATGACGTTGCCTGGCCGCTGGACGCGAAAGGTTGGGAATCAGTCGAGATGAATACGATGGTGCGAAAGCTGCAACCGGAAATCATCATCAATAATCGCTCGAAGATACCGGAAGACTTTGATACGCCCGAGCAGCGTATCGAGGCTTCGGCCAACCGTCCCTGGGAATCCTGCATGACTCTGAATGATAGCTGGGGATACCATGCGGCGGATCGAAACTGGAAAAGCCCCACGACAGTCATTCGCAACCTCATCACCTGCGCCCGCGATGGAGGCAACTATCTTTTGAATATTGGACCAAAGCCGGATGGATCGATTCCGGTAGAGTCGGTCCAGATACTTTCAACGGTGGGAGATTGGATGGGCAAGCATGGCGAGACGATTTACGAGTCTGATCATTGCCAGCCGCGGCGCGGAAACTATGTGAGTTTCACTCGCAAAGGGAACACGCTTTTTGCCCACGTATACTACTGGCCCGGGGAAACGGTAGTCATCGCCAACTTAACGAATAAAGTCACCTCCGCACGATTTCACGGGAGCAGTCAGGCGGTGAAGTTCGCCCAGGATGATTATCGAGTACAACTCCTGGACTTACCCAAGACAGCACCTGATTTAGTGACGACTTTCGCGCTGGAGTGCGATGGCGAACCGCGACAGAACAATGAAGGAAAACGCGCTGAAAAGCCACGGGAAGGTCGGTACTGAGGAAGCTTAGTCGTTCTTGGAGTGGCGAAGTTAGATCCATTTACCATTTTCCATCTTTCATTTCTCATTCGTCATTAGTTTTATTTGCTCCGGCAACCAATTGACATGCTCAAGTTGAGGTGTGCGGTGACATGAGGTCATGTCACCACCACATGAGTGACTGCGAGCGAGCCCCATGCGCTGTGGATAGTTCGGGGAACAAATGGAAACTGAGAAATGGAAAATGGAAAATCTGAAGCGTGAGAGGGTTAGGCCTGAGATTCTAACTCGCCGTTCACGACAATCAAGCCACCGCTTATGGATATAGTCGATAGTCATCAGCATTTCTGGCAGGTTGGTCGATTCGACTATCCGTGGATGAGCAGTGAAGTGCCGGTCCTCTATCGCGATTACCTGCCGCCCACGCTGGCGCCGGTGCTCGAAAAAAATGAGGTGGCCAGGACCGTGCTGGTTCAGGCGAGCAACTCATTATCCGAGTCGCACTGGCTGTTGACCATGGCTAACGATTATCCGTTTATCGCTGGAGTCGTGGGCTGGGTTGATCTGACGGATGCGGAGCTCGAGCAACGATTGGCGGAGTTAATCTCGAATCCGAAATTCAAAGGTGTCCGTCATCTGGTTGAAAGCGAGCCGGACGATGATTGGCTGGTTCAGCCAAGTGTGCTCAAGGGTTTGCAAACGCTTGCTTCTCAAAGCCTCACTTACGACTTGTTGGTTCACACCCGTCATCTACCTCATGTCAAGACCGTGGCCGAAAGTTGTCCTGAGTTATCCCTGGTGGTTGATCATATGGCAAAGCCTCCGATTGCCGGCGGGCAAATCAGCCAGTGGTTGAGTGAATTAAAGGCAGTGGCAATGTTTCCGAACGTTTACTGCAAGCTTTCCGGACTGGTGACTGAAGCTGATCATTCAGCCTGGAAGCCCGATGATTTACGACCTTTTGTGGAAAGTGCGCTTGAGTTGTTTGGTCCGACACGTTTGCTGTTTGGGAGCGATTACCCGGTGTGTCTGCTCGCTGCCTCATACGATCGAGTGCTTGACTCGTTTCGGGAATTGCTCAAAGAGCTTAACGATGACGAGCGCTCACGCATTTTCAGTAAGAACGCGGTGGAGTTTTATCGGCTCTGATAAAAGAGATGGGGAAAACCTACTTCATCACCGGCGCCCAGGGTTGCATTGGGTCATGGATTGTCAAAGCCCTTGCAGAGCGCGGCGATATTCCAGTCGTTTTTGATCTCAGTGACGATCCACGCCGGCTCGCCGCAATAATGGACGCTCACGATCTCTCGCGAGTCCGTTTTGAGATCGGCGACATCACCGATGGCCGGAGAGTGCGCGACGCGCTGATTAGCTCGGCCGCGCAGCGAGTAATCCATCTAGCCGGCTTGCAAGTTCCCACGTGCAAAGCCAATCCGGTGAAGGGCGCTCTGGTTAATGTCGTGGGCACACTCAACTGCTTTGAAGCTGCGCGGGAAGTCGGCGTTAAACGCGTGGTCTATGCCAGCTCCGCCGCTGTCTACGGGTTGGAGGAAGGCAATGGGCCTCTGGATGAAAGCTCAGCCTGCGAGCCAACTACGCACTATGGCGTCTTCAAAAGGACCAATGAGGGTAATGCTCGCGTCTACTTCCTCGATTACGGCCTCTCGAGCATTGGCTTGCGGCCGTTGACTGTTTACGGAGTAAACCGAGATGCCGGCCTTACCAGCGATCCGACGAAAGCCATGAAATCGGCGGTGTTGGGTCGGCCGTTTCACATTCGTTTTGGCGGAGCTACTGATTTTCAATACGTTGCCGACACCGCCGCTGCGTTCATCGCTTGTGCTGACAGCTCCGAGGAAGGGGCGCACGTCTTCAATCTTCACGGTGAGACAGTTGAGGTGGAGCAAATCACCAAATTCGTCAACCAGGAAGTGCGCAATTCTGATCATGACTTAATCACCTTTGGCGGACCGCCAATCCCCATCGCGCCAGCCATGAACGATGCGGCGATTCGACGCGTCATCGGCGAACTGCCTTCGACGCCATTCGACGCGGGGGTGCGCGAAACAATGCAACGCTTCGCGGCACTGCATGCGGCTGGGCGCCTGGATACAAGTGACCTCGAGTCTGAAGCAAAGCAACGAGCAGGTGAGGCTTGAGTACCTCAGCAATCATCGACAACGGTGGCGTCAGGTCAGGCACGGGCACGACGATGCGCGCCAGTGTCTTGTGTGACGTTGGCCAGATTGAGGTGCGCGATGTTCCGCGCCCTCATATCTCCAGCTACGAGGTGTTGGTGCGGGTCTCGGCGGTGGGCCTCTGCGGCACCGACGCACACATCTTCGCCGGCCACTCGAACTACAATACCAATGAACGCGGCGTGCCTATTCCTTTGGCTGTGCAGCCCCAGATACTCGGCCACGAAATTGCCGGAATCGTCGAGCAGGTTGGAAGCCAGGTGGGCGGATTGCAAGTTGGCGATCGTGTAGTGGTGGACCAGGGACTAAATTGCGTCAGCACGAGAAGGGCCCTTTGTGAATACTGCCGGACAGGAGATTCTCATCAGTGCGAGTTCTATCGCGAGCACGGCATCACCGGATTGCCTGGCGGATTAGCGGAGTTTATCGCCGTTCCGGCGGTTAATACGGTAAAGATTAATTCGCCGCTTGAGTCGGTAGCTGCCGCTCTGGTGGAACCGCTTGGATGCGTTATTCACTCGTCCGCCGTTGTGTCACGGGCACGCACCCGATACGCGGTAAGTGACGACTCGACCAGTGGTCGAGTGCGCACAGCAATGATCTGCGGCGCCGGACCGGCAGGTTTACTATTCACACAGTATCTGAGAAAGGTGCTCGGCTACGATGGTCTGTTGCTGGTTAGCGATCCCAACAAACTTAAGCGGGAACTTGCAATGAGTCTTGGCGCCAGTGAGACGATCGATCCCGGTGATTGCGATCTAATCGAAGTTGCCATGGAATACAGTGGTGGGAAAGGAGTCGAGTATTTGATCGAGGCCTCAGGCTCTGGTCAGGTTGTAGCTTCGATTTCCGGATTGATCTGTAAGCAGGCTACAGTGTTACTCTACGGCCACGGTCATGCTGGAGTTGACCTTAGCGTATTGAACAACTTGATGTTCAGAGAACCAGTGCTGATTACGCCAGTCGGCGCTTCAGGAGGGTTTGAGTCCGACGGACGATCGTCGGTCTATACTCGAGCCCTACACTTGATTGAGGAGAAGCAGATAGAAGTCTCATCCTTGATCACGCACACATATAGTGCGCTTGAATCGGTGGCAAGCGCATTAGTAAACGACATGCATAAGCCTGAGTACGTCAAGGGAGTGGTTAGATTGCCGATTGCCGATTGCCGATTGCCGATTGGTGGTTAGGATACTTGTCGCGGACTCGGAAGCAACCGATTGCCGATTGGCAGTCAGGATACTTGTCGGGATGCAACGGTGTTCGATTGACAGTGGTTAGATTGCCAATTGGCGGTTAGGACACTTGTTGCGGATGCAACGGTGTTCGATTGATAGATTCTAATCGGCATTTGGCAATCGGCAATTGGCAATCGTCTCCGGCAATCGAGTATGAAAGTAGCGCTTTTCGTCACCTGTCTAGTCGACCAACTGTGGAGCTCGGTTGGGGTGAGCACTGTCGAGGTGTTGCGACGCACGGGTTGTGAGGTGCAGTTTGACGAGCGGCAAACCTGTTGTGGCCAACCTGCCTTCAATACCGGCTACCGGAGTGAGGCGAGGAAGTTGGCCCAACGTTTTATCAGCGCGTTTGAGGATAGTGACGCCGAGGCAATCGTCAGTCCGTCCGGATCATGCACGGCGATGGTCCATCATTTTGCGGAATTGTTTCCTGACGATGCTGAGTGGCGCAAGCGGTCGCAGGCGGTGGCGGCTCGTACTCATGAATTGAGCTCTTTTCTTGTCAGAGTACTGAAGGTCGAAGATGTGGGGGCCCGTTGGGCGGGCCGATTGACCTGGCACGATGCCTGTCATGGATTGCGCGATCTGAATATCAAAAGCGAGCCCCGGCGTCTGATTCGAAATGTACGTGGCGCTGAGTTTGTCGAACTGAGCAACGCTGAGGCCTGTTGCGGTTTTGGCGGAACATTTTCCGTCAAGTATCCCGAAATATCTTTGGCGATTTTGGATCAAAAACTTGAAGCCATCGAGAAGGCGAGAATCCAGGCAGTTGTTTCTGGCGACGCAAGTTGTCTAATGCAGATTGGGGGACGCTTGTCGCGCACAGGATCCACTGTGCGCGTGATGCATCTGGCGGAACTGCTGGCGTCCAGGTGAGGGGCCATTTTCGAATTTCGGATGTCGGATGTCGGATTTAGGATTTAGAATTTAGAATTTAGGAATTAGAATTTCGTGTTTCGCAAAGCTCACGTGACACCGAATCAAGCTAGGCTGCGACAATTTCGCGATTCTAAATT
>WNGF01000382.1_pt1 | contig 77184 bp, 59 predicted proteins | sample 5400641 | NCBI WGS metagenome assembly WNGF01 (sample SAMN13153371, study PRJNA577476) | soil metagenome | isolation source: 80 cm soil or saprolite under grassland replicate 2 | place: USA:California | collected 2016-06-15
CTGACAAGGTCGACACCTCCCGCTTCGAAAAGCGCGTAGCTGACATGAAGGCCGGGAAGATGTAGCAACGGCATTTGTGCACCGCCTCCCGAACCTGTGATAGAAAATAGCCGCAGATTAACGCGGATCACACGGATCAAACAGAATAACATTAGTAGGTTTGTTACCTTTCTTATCCGTTCTGATCCGCGTTATCGGCGTTAATCTGTGGCTAATTCTTCATCCTGTAGCAACGACGAACTAGTACTGATCTGTGCGTCTTAGCTACCTTTGCGGCTTGGCGTCAATTCTGCCTCTGGCTATAATTCGGCTCATGAAAAAACCAATCTCTCGCCCCCTGGCGCTCGCACTTCTCGTACTTTTTTCGTTTCAATCTGTCTGGGCCACCTGTGGAGGTGGTGGAGGCGGCGGTACCGGTGGCATGTCGGGCGGTGGAGGTGATAAGAGCGCCTAAAATCACCACGGAGATATGGGGTTCACAGAGCCGGCAGAGGCGAGTGAAATTTGGCCACTACATAAATTTGACCGCGAAGGTCAAGCAACCCAAGTCGATTTCATCCGCGCAACGCAATAATCGAAATCCGAAATTCGCAATCCGAAATTCTTTTACTCATACCGCAGTGCCACCAGCGGATCGACTTTGGTCGCGCGTCGCGCCGGGATATAGCAAGCAAACAAAGCAACGGCAATCAATCCCACCGCCACACTCACGAATGTGATGGCGTCAGTCGGCGTCACGCCAAACAACACAGTCTCCATCAATCGTGTCAGCGCAAAAGCAATAATCAATCCCATCGCGACGCCGATTAGTGCCAGGCTCATTCCGTTGCCTACAACCAGCTTCAACACGTCTGCCGCCCGCGCGCCGAGCGCCATCCGGATGCCGATCTCCTGCGTGCGCTGCGTCACCGCGTACGACATCACGCCGTAGATTCCTACCGCGGCCAACACCAGCCCGATGAGGGCAAAGACAACCAGCAGGCTCATAAACAACCTTCGTAACAAAATAGATTCGCTTTGCAGCTGCTCGAGAGTTGTAACGTTGTAGACCGCCTGATCCTTATCAATGCGATCGGCGGTCTGCTGATAAAAGGTTACTACATTTTCCGTCTTGGGATACTTTGCGCTAGGTAATCCGATGTTCATCGTGAGAACGTTCTGAGGGTTGAACCCGGTGTCCACTTCCCTGAGCCGCATGACCGTGCGAATTAGCAGGCCGGCGCAAACCAAGAGCACCAATGTCATGGCAACTTCCGCGATCACCAAGCCCCCTCGAAGGCGATTGCGAGGAGCTGCCCCGCCGGCACTTCGCCCTCCTTCCTTTAATGACTCAGCCAGGTTGGGCTTCGACAGTTGCAGGGCCGGCGCAATGCCAAAGAACAAGCCTGTGATTACGGTTACGCCAAAAGTAAAGGCGAGACAGAGGGTATCTATTCGAATGTCTCTAAACATTGGGTTGATCTTTGCGCCTACAGTTTCGACGATTCCCGTTCCCCAGATGGCAACAACAATCCCATTCCGCCGCCCAAAAGGGCTAATAACATACTCTCGGTTAACAATTGTCTGATCAGTTGTACTCTGCCCGCCCCAATCGCCGCCCGAATAGTTATCTCCTTGTATCTGCTTGTGGCGCGGGCCAACAAAAGATTGGCAACATTCGCGCAAGCGACGAGCAGGACAAAGATCACCGACCCAAAAACCAGCCACAATGTCCGGCGGGCCTTTCCAACAGTGTCTTCGGTTAGAGAAACGACGTTCGCACCTCGTCCTCTATTTGTTGTCGGATGCTCGCGCTCCAGGCGTTGAGCAAGAACACTTATCTCAGATCGGGCTTGTTCAACTGTTACGCCGGGTTTAAGGCGGGCAATGGCGCGCAAGTGACGCTCGTCGCGTTTTGGATCGCTGAACGATTCGGCAACAGGTCTGTAGAACTGGCCTTCCGGCAAAACTAAACTTGATGGGAGGGGACTAAAGTCTGGACCCATCACACCGACGATCGTGTAAGGGCGGCTGTTAAGTTGAACAGTCTTGCCGACAATATTCGAGTCGCTACCAAACCTTCTTTGCCATAAGCCAAAGCCCAGGACGATGACAAAGTCCTTACCATCCTCCTGTTCTTCGGGAGTAAAGACTCGGCCAAGGATTGGCGTGCCTTTCATGATCTTAAAGAAGCCGTCGCCGACCTGAGTTGCGGGAATCCTTTCGGCCTGGCTATCTCCGGACATTATTGGATTCCAGCCGGTAAAGATCGCAATATCTTCAAAGACAGTGGCTTGGCTGCGGAAATCCGCGACGTCAGTCGCTGAGACTTGATTGCGACCTCGCAAGCTGGATTCTGTCCTTGTGTCGCCCCACACAAGCACAAGGCTTTGCGGGTCCTTGTAGGGCAGGGCTCTTAGGAGCACAGCGTTAATAACGCTGAAGACGGTCGTGTTCGCGCCAATTCCGAGCGCAATTGATAACACCGCGACAACGGTAAACGCGGGACTCTTGATTAGCATGCGAACCGAATAGCGTAGATCACGAAAGAAGGTGTCCATATATTTATTTCCGATTTCCGATTGCCAATTGCCAAGTTTGAATTTCGGATTGCGGATTGCGGATTTCTCTTTTCAAACTTTTCAAACCTCAAATTGGATAGGTCCTAATTTAAGATTTTTCTCATTGCCAACCTCTATGTTCTCGGGTGCCTCAGTGGTGATCAAAGCGCCTAAAACCACCACAGAGACACCGAGTTCACAGAGCGTCTCCGGCCGCAACCAAACTGACTCAAAACATGATCCACGCGCATCACACGAAGTGAAATCACACGAAGTAACACTAAGAACATTTCGTGTCAGTTCGTGTCTTGGGTTCGCGTAGATTCGTGGATCGATCTGTACTCAAAAACAACCTGCTCAAGAAAACAAGAAGTTGACGGCTTGTTACACAGAGGCAGCGCGAAAACAAAATCTGCAATCCGAAAATTCGCAATTCTAAATTCTAAATTCTAAATTTCTTCATTCGTACCGCAGCGCAATCAGAGGATCGACTCGCGATGCCTTCCTCGCCGGCAGGTATCCCGCAAACACAGCGACCACCGAAAGCACGCTAATGGAGATCAAGAGTGTCAGCGGGTCACTACCCCCTAGGCCGAAGAGTTGCGTCGACACGAGTTGCGCCGCCCCCAACGCCGTTGGCACACCGATCGCTATCCCAATAATGACTAGAACGAGACTGTCTCGCAGTACCATCCAGATGATGTTGCTGCGCTCGGCGCCGAGCGCCATACGAATTCCGATCTCATTCGTTCTGCGCACCACCGCGTGGGCCATGATTCCGTACAAACCCACTGAAGCAAGCACGAGCGCCAACAATCCAAAAAAGCTCACGAGTTGGGCTATCAGTTTCTCCTGCCGCAGCGCTTCGTCAGTTTGCATGCGAAGAGACGTCAGGCCCGAGATCGTCAATTTTTCGTCGACCTGTGCCACTGCCGCTCGCGCTGTCGGCGCAATATTCATTGGATCGCCGTCGGTTCGCATTTGAATAGTGTTCGAAAACGCCCCTTGCTCCTGTACTTGCAGAATTGGACGATAGACACTCCGGTCGGCTTTTTCTTTTGCGCTACGGTACTTCACATCTCCGATCACGCCGACGATTTCGAGATCATCCTTGTCCGAGTTTTCCTCGAAGGTAATGCGCCGGCCAATCGCGTTCTGACCGGGATAGAAGTATTGCGCAAAAGCCTGATTGACCACTGCAACCTTTGTGGATGCTGGCGTGTCCTGCAATCCGATACTACGGCCCTGCAATAACGCTAACGAGAGCGTTTCGCCGTAGTTCGGCCCAATCAGAATATCGGACACGTCCATCTTCTCGCCCGGGTTGGTTGCACGTCCCCGAATCGTAACAGTACTGTGTCTCGAAGTGCCGCTCATGGGGCTGTAAGTGGCGAGCGTTACGGCATGGACATTCGGCAGGGCACTCAGCCGATCATAGAGCTGTCGGTAAAGAGTGCTTAGTTGATTTGGTTTGTAACCGGCAAGGCGCGAATCGACGGTAAACAGCAAGACGTTGTCTCGATTGAAGCCAAGATCTACGCTCTGCAACTTTAGTAAACTACGCGCGAACAACCCGGCGCAAACCAGTAACACAAGAGACAATGCCACTTGCGATATGACCAGTGCGGAGCCCAGGCTCAAGCGCAAACGATTTCTGCGGCCCTGCGTCGCCTTGTCTTTCAGGGCGGAGGTGAGTTGAGCTCCGGTTGCGCGAATGGCAGGAGCGACGCCGAATAGAAGACCCGAGGCCAGCGAGATTCCAACAGTAAAACCGAGCACTGCTAAGTCAGGCTTAACATCCAAAGGCGACGACTTGGCTACGACAGTCACTAAGAGGCTGACCGCCCACTGCGCCAGAAGGATCCCAAACACTCCGCCGATCAAGGCAAGCAGAACGCTTTCAGTTAGTAATTGTCTCATCAACCTCAGCCGGCTGGCGCCGAGCGCTTGCCGCAACGCAAATTCTGAGTGTCTCGCGGCGCCGCGTGAAAGCAATAGATTCCCTACATTCGCGCAGGCGATAAGCAGAACCAGCACGACGATCACCATCAGCATCTTAAGTGCTTGCGAATAAAAGAAACGTAGCCCTGACAGTCCGCGCCCGCCCGGCACAAGTTGAACATAGGAATCCTGTATTCCGCGCCGACGCTCATCAGTTATCTTTGTTCCGGCCTGTTCCGTCAGAAACTGTTTAAGCTCTAGATTCACATTTGCCTGAGCCTGTTCGATACTTGTGTTTGGTTTCAAGCGGCCGAGCATATTCAGCCAGTAGACAGTCGGATCATTCAGATAGGAATCCTGCAGCTCTATCTGCGGTTGAAAGGAAAGGGGAAACCAGTAGTCCGGTGACCGCCGCACACGCTCGCCGAAGAATTGCTTTGGCATCACACCAACAATCGTGAAAGAGGTACCGTTCAATACAACCTCTTTTCCCACAACTTGCGGATCTTTGTTCCACTGCTGCTCCCAATAGCCGTAACTGATGACGGCGGCTGGTCGCGCCGACGGCGCATCGTCTTCATTGGTAAGCACCCGGCCGGTCATGGCGCCCACACCCATCACAGCAAAATAATTTCCTGAAACGAGATGACCTGAAGCTCGCTGAGCGGCTTCCCCTGAAGGCGCGCCCACTTTCTGGACGCTAAGCCGGGCTTCGCCGCTGCGGAAGGCACTCAGTTGCTGAAACGATTGATCGTGATCGTGGAAATAATGGTAGGCGTCAGTTGAAAACAGCTGCCATTTCCCGGTCGGCGGATCCCCATCCGAGGTTCCTTCACCAGACGTATCGTCGAAGAGTACCAGCGCTTCAGGATTGGCGACGGGTAGTGGTTTCAGTAAGACCGCGTTGACTAACGTAAAGATGGCCGTATTCGCTCCGATTCCCAGTGCGAGCGTACTGACGGCGATGATTGTGAATGCGGGTCGCTTCCACAGCCCTCGGATGCCGTAGCGAATGTCTTTAAGTATTGAATCCATAGTCCACCTAATTTCCGATTGCCAATTGCCAGTTGCCGCTTGCCGATTTGAATTTCGGATTGCGGTTTCATGCTGCGATAGGGCGACGTATTTGGAGTGCGGCGGCCCGGCGCCGCTTTGGCCCTAGTCACGCATCTAGCTCGCTCCCATCGAATGATCCTGATTAGAGCTTCAGGTTCGTACGCTCCAGGGTTCGCCGGTTCAACTCTATCGCTAACCCTATGCCTCGAGCGGTACGCCTGGCTCGAAGTGATAAGCCATGCGAGCCGTCCGGGGCGAGCACGCGAGGTACGACCGAGGCCAAAGCGGCGCCGGGCCGCCGCACTCCAAATATGTCGCCCTTTGGTAACACGAAATCCGCAATCCGCAATTCTTCTTCATTCGTATCGCAGCGCCACCAATGGATCGACTTTGGTCGCGCGGCGCGCCGGGATGTAGCAAGCGAGTAGAGCAATGATCAGCAAGAGCGCCGATACCCCTCCGAAAGTCACAGCGTCGGTCGGGGTCACGCCAAAGAGTAGAGTCGTCATTACTCGCGTCAGCGCCAGTGCTCCCGTCAGGCCAAGGGCCACACCAACTAAAGCCAACATCATGCCTTTTCGTAACACGAGTCTAACCACGTCGGCTGTGCGCGCTCCGAGCGCCATGCGTACCCCGATCTCGTGACTGCGTTGCGCAACCAAATATGAAATCACTCCATAGATACCAACGGCGGACAGCGCCAACGCGACAGACGCAAAGATCGCGAGTAGTAAGGCAATGAATCTGGCCCGAGCAATGGAACTCGCAAGCAGACTCTCCATCGTGCGCGCATCGGCCACGGGTTGCTCACTATCGAGTCTCTGAATTATTTGACGCGCGCCCCCGGCAATCCGGGTGCGGCCAATAAGACATCGGTTCAGCCTCGCCATCGAGGCGCATGTTCTTCGAGTCACCCACCACTCCGATAATCTCGGTCGGATCCTCCGTGTCCTTCATGTTGATTGCTATTCGTTTGCCGAGTGGATCTTCGTTCGGAAAGTATTTCCTGGCCAGAGCTTCATTGACTACAACCACATGACGCATTTCCGTCGCTTCCTGGTCGGTAAACAGGCGGCCACGTTTCAAGGGAATCTGCATGGTGCGGAAGAAATTTACATCAGTGACGCTAACGCCTGTCGTTGGCGACTGTCCGGGAAGCGGCTTCGGAAGCCCTTCAATTGCGAAGGAAGTGCCTGCACCGAGGCCCGCAAACGGCAGGAAGTTGATCGCGCCTGCACTTTCAACGCCAGGCATGTTTTGTAAGCTTTCGATGGCTTGCCGGAAAAACGCGATTACCTTGGCATCCTGATCGTACTTCTTGCCGGGCAACGCCACGCGCATTGTCAGAACATCCCTGGGATTGAAACCCGGATCGACTGACTGCAACCTGTTAAAGCTTCGGATAAGGAGACCGGCGCCAATAAGCAGCATGAGCGCAAGTGCGACTTGCGCGATTACAAAGCCGCTCCGTAACTTGTGACTGCTCGTACCGCTTCCCTTCGCGCCTTCCTTCAGTGAACTGTTGAGATTGAGACGTGTGGACTCCAGTGCCGGCGCCAGGCTAAAAACCATCCCGGTAAGTAGCGAAACACCAAACGTAAACCCGAGCACGGTAAGATTGATTTTTACCTGCGAGAGATCGATCAATTCCGATGGGCCAAGCGAGACAAGCAGACCTGTTCCCCACCAGGCCAACAGTAGACCCAGCACACCACCCAGCGCGGCCAGAGGTACACCTTCAATCAAAAGCTGCCGGATGACGCGCCAGCGTCTCGCGCCCAATGCGGCGCGAATGGCAATTTCTCTTTGCCGCGCAGCGGCCCGGGCAAGTAAGAGGTTTGCTACGTTCGCGCAGGCGATCAGCAATACGAATCCGACCGCGCCGAGGAGCACAAATAGTGCCAGCCGAATCTCCCCGGTAAACTGCGTACGCAGTGGCACAACATTCACGCCCCAGTTCGCATTAAAGTCGTGGTACTCCTGTTCGAGACGGCTGCCAATTGTAGTCATCTCGGCTTGTGCCTGGGCCAGAGTGACGCCCGGTTTTAGCCGGCCCACGACGGTCAGGAAGCGACCGTGTCTTACTCGAAACTCGTTCGTGATTAGAAAGGGTGACCAGATTTCAGGTGGCTTTGAGGTTAGTGATCCCTTCTTGATGAACCACTGGAAACCCGAGGGCATGACACCGACAACGGTCGCCTCGTTGCGATTGATGTTTAAGTGGCGGCCAACGATCTTTGGATCGCCGCCGAAGCGGCGTTGCCACAACGCATAACCGATAACTACTACCCGCGGCTGATTGGGTTGACCGTCCTCAGGTAAAAGAGTGCGGCCGAGGAGGGCTTCGACTCCCAGAACGGAGAACAAGTTTGGTGTTGCGGCCTGCATCGGAATCTCTTCTGGCTCACCGTCGCCGATAACAACCGCGCGAGTATCGGCGATGGCTGCCATGTCGGAAAACACTCGATTCTGTTCTTTCCAATCCATGAAGTTGGCAGGGTTAGCAACATTCTGGTTGCTCTTGCGCCCGCTTTCCCAGACAATTGCCAGGCGATCAGCGTCCTTGTACGGTAGCGGTCCAAGCAGCACGGTATTGACCACGCTGAAAATTGCAGAGTTCGCTCCGATACCGAGGGCGAGTGTGATCACTGCCGCTGCAGTAAAGCCCGGACTTTTTGCCAGCATGCGCAGGCCATATCGCAAGTCTTGCCAGAAAGAATTCATAAAACCCCTAACATTGCCCTTCACTCGTATCGCAGCGCCACCAACGGATCGACTTTCGTCGCCCGTCGCGCTGGAATGTAACAAGCGAGCAGAGCGACAATAGTTAGCAACAGCGAGATCACCGCAAACGTTGTTAGATCAGTTGCGGTCAGGCCGTACAGCAAACTCTTCACAACGCGAGTCAATGCGAAAGCAACAGCTAAACCGACTGTCACGCCAATCGAGGTAACGAGCATGCCCTGTCCCACTACAAGTCGGAGCACATTATTGGCTTGTGCGCCGAGAGCCATTCGAATCCCGATTTCATGTGTCCGCTGACCCACGCTGTAGCTCATGATCCCGTAAATGCCGACCGTTGCCAGGCCCAGTGCCAGGAGACCAAAGCCGCCCAGGAGTAAGGCGCCAAACCGGGCAGGGAACAGCGAAATGTTGATATTGTCGGCCAGAGTAACGACGTTGAAAGGCGGCAAATTCTCGTCCAACCCTTGCACTTCGTGCCGGACTGCAGCGGTCAGATTCTTCGGGTCGCCGCTGGCACGCACTAACACGGTCATCACCGGCTTGTAGTTTTGTGAAAACGGGAGAAAAATGAATGGCGCTGGGTCTTCACCCAATGAAAGATACTTGCTGTCTCTTACCACGCCGATGATCTCGCAGGAGACCGGCTGCCCGCCACGACGCATCACACGTATACGCCGTCCGATAGGATCATCGTCAGTGAAGAATCTGTGGGCCATTGTCTCGTTGATAATCGCAACGCCTGGCCCATCTGCCCTGACCTCCGAAGTAAAATCTCGTCCGCGCAGTAGCGGGATACCGACAGTTTGAAAGTAACTCGGGCCAATCGTGTTATTACCAATCATGGGCGGATTCTCACCGGCTGGGGGTTCGTGGCCTTCAACTATGGTGGGCGCTGCCAGGGCGGGGGAATAAAAATAGCTCAGCGGCGCAGACTGCGCGAGGCTCACGGCCTGCACACCGGGCAAGGCTTGCACGCGCTTGAACAGCTCTGCGTAGAACCGCGAACTTTTGGCTTCGTCGTAGCGTTGCGCGCCCGTGGCGAGTGTCATCGCAAGCACTCGGGGCGCATCAAAGCCTGGATTGATTGCTTGTGCGTTGCGCAAACTCCTCAGGAACAACCCCGCTGCGATGAGCACCACGAGCGACAATGCCACCTGCGCTATGATGAGCCCGTTGCGCAGATTGAACAGAGTACGACGGTGCCCGAACGCGCCCCTTTCATCCTTCAAGACCGGAACAATTTCAGGCTTCGAAGCTTGCAACGCCGGAACCAGTCCGAAGATGACGCCGGCAAGTAGCGAGAACACGAACGTGAAGGCCAGCACGCGCCAATCGGTGCGGACATTGATGTTCATTGGCAGAGGGACCGAAGGCTTCAGAGCCATTAAAAGGTTGGTAGTCCAAACGCTTAGAACCAGTCCGGCGGCTCCGCCGAGCGCCGCAAGCAGCACGCTTTCGGTCAGCAACTGGCGCACAAGACGACCGCGACTGGCGCCCAGCGAGAGACGAATTGCGATCTCCTTACGACGCGTAGTTGAACGCGCCAACAACAGATTGGCAACATTGGCGCATGCAATCAACAGCACTAGCCCGACCGTAGCCAGTAAAATCCAGGCAATAGGAAGGAGTATCTGGCGAAAGATCGGTCGCCCATTACCTGCCGCGTAAACTGTGATGTGATGATTCGCATTCGTCTCCGGGTAAACCAGCGCAAGCTGATTGGCGACATGGTCCATTCTCGCCTGCGCTTGCCGCAAACTCACACCAGGCATGAGACGGGCCATGACGTCAAACAACCGGGCATTTCGATCGTTCAACAGATTCTGGTTTAGGATGGGGCCAACAGCTCCGCCTCTCAACCGTTGCTCCATCGTTAGCGGAACCCAGATGTCCCGCGGAAACGCTTCTTCGGTGCCCACGAAATCCGCCGGAGCAACGCCGACAATCGTGAACTGCTCGCCGTTCAAAACCACCGCCTTCCCAATGACATTTGCATCCGCGGCAAATTGTCGTTGCCAGAGATTATGACTAATCACGGCAACCGGAGACGTGCCTGGTAATTGACCTTCCTCAGGTAAAAAAGTGCGGCCCAGTTGCGCCCCCACGCTTAACGTTTTGAAATAGTTGGAGGAGACCAACGCACCCTCGACACGCTCAGCCTGGCCACCGCTCCCAAGGTTTAAAGGAATCCAGTTGTAAGCCAGGATGTCGGAGAAGATGTCGGTTTGCCGAGCATAATCCATGTAATCCGGAAACGAGATGGACGTGTTGCTATCGGTGAAAAGCCAAACGAGCTGATTCGACTTAGGGACCGGCAACTGCCTCAGAAAAACTGAATTCGCCAAACTGAAGATCGTCGAATTTGCGCCAATGCCGAGGGCCAACGCCAATATCGCGACCGCAGTGAAACCCGGACTCTTTGCGAGCGTTCGACCTCCATAACGCAGGTCCTGCCACAGTGTGTGCATCTCTAAATACCTCCCAAGTTATTTCCGATTTCCAATTGCCAATTGCCGATTTGAATTTCGGATTTCGGATTGGCGGATTTCTCGTTTCAAACGTCGCATTTGATATTTCGGTCATTGCAACCTAGTGTCCTGCCTCTCTATTGATTCCCATGCACAGAACGCAATCCGAAATCCGCAATTCATTCATATCTCAAAGCCACCAGTGGATCGACTTTCGTTGCTCGCCTTGCGGGGATGAAACAAGCCACCAATGCCACAGCGATTAAGCACACCGGGACGATCACGAACGTGGCAGCGTCCGTCGATGTTACTCCGAACAGCAGCGCCGTCATCCAGCGAGTCAGTATGAAAGCGCCGACAAGTCCACCTACCACGCCGATCAGCGCAAGACCGACGCCGCTACGTAACACGAGCTTGAGCACGTCGGCAGCTTGAGCCCCGAGCGCCATCCTGATACCGATTTCGCGCGTACGTTGCGTAACTGAATAGCTCATCACGCCGTAAATCCCGACCGTGGCAAGCAAAAGTGCCACGGCCGCAAAGACTCCCATCAGCAACATTGAGAAGCGCCGCGGCGCAACCGAGCGCGAAATAAGCTGCGGCATCGTAGCGACGTTCGAGAGGGGAATGCTTCCGTCTAGAGTTCGAATCTCGTTGCGCACTGCCGCGGCAAGGTCCTTTGGGTCCGACGCTGTGCGCACCACGAAGATCGGAGAGCCCAGAGGGTTGACCAGATAAGGCCGATAGACTTCCGGTCGCGGTTCCATATCGAGTCTAAAATGGCGCACGTTTCCCACCACTCCGACGATGGTCCACCAGGGATCCTGGGCAGAACTTGCTCCCCACTTGATGCGTTTGCCAACCGCTTCTTCTCCTGGCCATAAGCGGCGAGCCATCGCTTCGTTGATCACCACGGTCAATGGTCGACCGGAACTGTCACGCGGTTCATCCTGCCACCCAAACAATCTCCCTTTGATGACGGGAATATTCATCGCGTCAAAATAACTGGGGCTGGCCACACGGTAATCAGCTTCCGGCAGATCACCCTCGGCGACATTGCGGCCGTCGATGACGATTGTGCTGGTGATGTTGGAGCGTCCGGTGGTGATGTCGCCGGCAAACATTGGCATTCGGCTGATGGCGCCTGCGGCCTTCACTCCCGGCAGTGCCTTAAGCCGCTGCTCGAGTTGCTGGTAAAGCTCGGCTCGCCGTGCTGGTTGTGGATACTTGGACGAGGGAAGAGTTAGCTGTACAGCCAGGACATTTTGTGTCTCAAATCCCGCATTCACATTCAGTAAGTAAGCGAAGCTCTTTATAAGGAGCACCGATCCGGTGAGTAACACTAAAGCCAGCCCGATTTGAGACACCACGAGAACATTCTGGAAACCGCGGTGCCCTGAACTTGAACCATGAAGCTGGCCGGCCTCTTTCAGCGTTTCATTGAGGTCAGACTTCGCAGCCTTCCATGCCGGAACAAGGCCACAGACTATTCCCGTAAGCAGCGAGATTGAGAGGGTAAATAAGAGGACACGAGCGTCGAGACCAACTGCTTCGTGACGGGGAACACTTTCCGGACTGAGTGCTAACAAAAGATCAACGCCCCAAACGGCCAACAGCAATCCGAGAAAGCCACCGAGCAAAGACACAAGCACGCTCTCGGTTAGAAGCTGACGCATCAGCCTTTTGCGTCCTGCGCCCAACGCCGCACGAATCGCAAACTCCCTGCGGCGCGCAACGGCGCGCGCCAATGCCAGATTCGCAACGTTCGCGCAAGCAATCAATAGAACCAAAGCAACGGCGGCTAAGAGCACGACCAAAGCCGGCCTAACCTTCCCGACGATGTCTTCGTGTAATGCCGTGATCTCAACGCCAAAGTCTTTGTTCGTGTCTGGATACTGTTCGGCCAGTTGGCTCGCAATTACACTCAAGTCCGCTTGGGCCGCCGCCGGTGTTACCTTGGCCTCAAGTCGTCCGATGACGGAAAGGTAGCGAACGAGCCGCCCGCGACCGTTGATTGGGTTCAACGCCAAAGGCACCCACAGGTCGCTGTCTTCACCGATCTTGAAATGTGGAGGCGCGATCCCGATAACCGTGAAATTCTGATCGTCGAGGTTGATCGATTGGCCGATAATTGACTTGTTCCCGCCAAACTGGCGCTGCCAAAACCCGTAGCTCAGGATTGCAACCCGCTGTTGTGAGCCGCGTTTGTCCTCATCAGCTGTAAACCCGCGACCCTCAACCGGATTTAGTCCGAGTATCGAAAGCAGATTAGCTGAGACCCACTGACCGTTTACCTGTATTGGTTCGCCCGCACCTGTGACGTTAAAAATCCACGGAGCCGAGAATGCTGCCACCTGCTCGAATGATTGTTGGCGGTCGCGGAAATCGTTGTAGTCGTCGTACGAAACCGTGGTCCAGCTATTCCCTTCTTTGCGCTCATGGATAACCATCAGACGGGAGGGATCGCTATAAGGCAAAGGCGTAAGGAGAACAGCATTGACAACACTAAAGATCGCCGTGTTGGCGCCAATTCCCAGAGCGAGAGTGACAACAACAACGGCAGTAAAAGCCGGCCGCTGCAGCAGTCCGCGGATTCCGTAGCGAATGTCTTTAGATAGGGTATCCATCAGTCAAACCCTCATATTGCCAATTGGTCTTTGGTCTTGGGACTTAGGTCTTTGGCCTTGGCCTTCCTCGTTGGTCGTTGCTCATTGGGTTCTTAGCTCTTCGGTCCTGGAGCTTGGGTTCTCTGCTCTCGAATCAAAACCAAGATCTAAAGCCAAAGGCCAAAGACCTAAGTCCCAAGACCAATCGGCAATGACTTCATTCGTAACGAAGCGACACTACCGGATCCACCTTCGTTGCTCGTCTGCCCGGGATATAACAAGCGACTAGCGCGACGGTAGTAAGCAATGCCGCGATGGCTGCGAACGTTGCCGGATCAGTTGCTCCCACACCGAACAGCATCGTCGTCATTAAACGGGTTAAAGCGAAAGCACCTACCAACCCCAGCGCGACACCAATCAGCGCTAAGGTCATCCCCTGCCCCAGAATCATTTGAAACACATGCCGTGATTCGGCGCCGATAGCCATTCGAATACCGATCTCATGCGTTCGTTGCGTAACCGCGTACGACATGAATGATGACTGTCATGCCTCCATTGGGAATCTGATTAAACGGGAAGTAACCCTGTACTCGATGTGAATCATGGTTCAGTCCTTCCATCTTTACGCGGCCGACAACGCCAACGACCGTCAACAACAAGGGCTTTTCCCTACCAAGTTGTATCTGTTTGCCGACGGCTTCCTCTTTCGGCCAATAACGTCGGGCAAACTCCTCATCGATAACGATGGCATTAACGCCGGCCATTTCCCTCTCATCCTCATTTAATTTGCTCAGATCACGACCTACGAGATGTGAACGATCGTCGCGGTCTGCGAAATAGCGACCACGCAATAGCGGGATGTTCATCGCGCGGAAATAGTCGGGCGTAACCAGGCAAGCCTCCATAAGCGGAGTTTGATTACGCGGCGGAACTGGTTGACCGGCTATAAGGAAAGAAGTTTGCCAGCCGTTATTGCCCAGCGGCAGCCCCGAAGCCGCTGCGGTCGCTTGCACTCCCGGAACACTACGAATGTTTTCGAGCAGACGCTTGTAAAAGTCCGCACGTTGCTCGTCGGTTGTATATTTCTTTTGCGGCAACGCGACGCTGAAGCTTGTCAGGTGCTCGTAGGAAAAGCCGGGATTAACTTTTTGTAGCCTATAGAAGCTGCGAATCAAAAGTCCGGCGCCAATCAGCAGGACTAACGTCGACGCCACTTCCACAATGACCAGGGAGCTTCGCAGCCAATGTCTGCGGCTTACACCGCGGCCGGTTTCTTTCAACGTTTCGTGAACGTCCACAATGCTGGCCTGAAGTGCGGGGACGAGGCCAAAAACGATTCCTGTGACAAATGAAAGGGCAATAGTGAAGGCCAGAACTTGCCAGTTAAGACCAATTTCTCGAGACCGCGGAATCGCGTCGGGACTGATATACAGAATCAGCTCGGTGCCCCATCGCGCTAAGAGCAACCCGAGCGTGCCGCCTACTAAAGAAAGCAGCACGCTCTCGGTCAGCAACTGACGCGCGATCCGCCAACGACCGGCGCCCATGGCCGAGCGAATCGCCATCTCTTTTTGGCGTGCTGTGGCGCGCGCTAACAGCAAGTTCGCGATGTTTGCGCAGGCAATGAGCAGGACGAAGCCCACTGCCGCAAACAGGACCCACAGCGCGCGTCGAATGTCGCTCACAAAGACTTCGAGCAGTGGTCGTACGCCGACGCCGTTGCCCGCGTTCGAGTCGTTATATTGCTGTTCCAGGTTAGCGCCGATGGTGTCCATTTCGGCTTTCGCCTGCGCCAGGGTGATGCCGGGTTTAAGTCGCGCAACTCCGTACAGGCCGGGATGATTGCCACGTTGAAGCCAACTCGACTGATCGGAGAGCTGACCGACGGGGACCCACATCTCGACGCGGCCTGGATAAGCAAAACCCTGAGGCATTACTCCGATGACCGTGTAGCTCTTATTATTCAGCGTTAGCGGTTGATTCAGGATGTTCGTCTGACCGCCAAACCTCCGCTGCCATAATCCATAACTCAACACGACCACGGGCGGCCCGCCTGGTTTATCTTCATCATTCGTAAAAACGCGGCCCATTGCGGCGTTGACGCGCAAAGCGGAGAAGAGGTCGGCGGAAACCTGGCCCGTGATAATTCGTTCCGCCTCGCCCGCGCCGGTCAGGTTGTAGCTGCTGCGATTGTAGACTCCGATCTTTTCGAAGACGTGATTCTGGTTTCGCCAGTCAGTGAAGTTTGGATACGAAATCGAGATCTCGTCCATGACCTTGCTGGTCTCATTTAAAAATACGAGGCGGTCCGCCTCGTCATAAGGCAGCGGTCGGAGCAAGACTGCGTTGACGACGCTGAAGATTGCGGTGTTTGCGCCGATACCCAGGGCTAGCGCAAGGATCACCACAAGAGTAATTCCAGGGTTCTTGAGCAGCATTCGCACTCCATAACGCAGGTCTTGCCACAGTGTGTGCATTTTCTAGTTACTCCTTTTCTCCGGTTCAATTTCGTTCGTATCGAAGCGCAACCAACGGATCTACTTTGGAGGCGCGTCTCGCCGGAAGATAGCAGGCGAGCAGAGCGATACTGGTCAACACACAGGAGACAGCCACAAAAGTGACTGCATCGTTGGGAGTTACACCGAATAGCAAGGTTCTGATCAAACGGGCGAGCGCAAGTGCTCCAGCCAGTCCAATCGCTTCGCCTATCAGTGCCAGCGCCATACCCTGCTTCAGAATGAGCTTCAGCACATCTGTGAGCTGCGCGCCCAGCGCCATACGGATACCAATCTCCTGAGTGCGTTGAATCACCGCATAAGACATCAGGCCGTAGATTCCTACCGCCGCCAGAATCAAGGCCAACGCTCCGAAAAGCCCCATCAACAGCATGTTCAACCGCGGTTGGGCGACGCTGTCGGCAACAATCTTTTCCATCGTGTTGACGTTCGCGATCGGCTGATTGGGATCGATGGCCCAGACGGCGTTGCGTAGAGCCGAAACTAGTGCAACCGGATCAGTTTTCGTTCGCACCAGGATCGTCATGTCTTGCAGCGGCGCCTGAGTTGCCGGCAGGTAGTAAGCGGGTTCGGCTTCGGCATTTAGTCCCGCAGACTTCACGTCGCGAGCGATGCCGACTATTTCAAATGATGTCAGTCGTTGATTCCGCCAGATCCTCGCCGGAGGGCTGGGACGCAGCCGCTGGCCAAGCGCTTTCTCGTTCGGAAAGTACCGCCGGACAAACGCCTCGTTGACGATTGCAACTCCAGGATGATCCTGATCATCCTGCGGCGTGAATTGCCGTCCAACAATGATTTGCGTCCCGACGGTCCGAAAGTAATCCGAAGTCACAGGGTTGAAATTCGCTGTGGTTGACTCTCCGGCTTTGGGTCCGGGTCTTCCTTCGATACTGAACGCATCGACCCAGTTCGCCTGCAATGGATGATCGTAGGCGACCGCGGCTGCCTCGACACCAGGTAAACTCGAGATGCGCTCCACTAACTGGGTGTAGAAGTTATTGACTTTTTGATTCTCTCCATACTTTGACTGTGGCAACGTAAGAGTCAGCGACAGCACGTGGTCAGGCTTAAATCCGGGATCGACTTGATGCAAGTGCCAAAAACTCTTGATGAGTAAACCAGCACCAACCACCAGCATCACGGCGGTGGCTACCTGAAACACGACGAGCACCTGGCGAAATCGCTGTCGACCAGCAGGACCGGATGAACGACCGCCCTGTTCGAGCGTAGATTGCAAGTCCGGTTTGGCGGCGTGCCAGGCCGGCGCCAGACCAAAGAGAAGACAAGTAACGAGCGAAAGCAGAAGCGTAAAGCCGAGTACGCGCCAATCGAGTTGCGTCTCAGTGAAACGCGGAATCTGCGAGGGGATGATTTTCACGATCGCCTCCAGGCTCAGTTTGGCTACAGCGATGCCGGCGGAAGTTCCGAGCAGCGAAAGCAGCAAACCCTCGAGAAAGAACTGACGAACCAAACGCCCGCGCCCCGCGCCCAACGCAGCTCGGATTGCGATCTCTTTGCCACGGGCAGCATGCTGCGCGAGTAACAGACCAGCGATGTTGGCGCAGGCAATCAAAAGCACCAGACCAACTGCACTCAGCAGGGTAAGCAAGGCCGGTTTGGCCTCTCCGACAACTTCGTTCATGAAGGAATTAACAATAATTCCCTCTCCTTTATTAGAGGGATATTCCTGCTCGAGACGCGCTCCTATCGTAGTCATTTCTGCCTGGGCATGTTCGATTGTCATGCCTGGCTTGAGTCGCCCGATCACCCCCAGGACATGCGCGGTTCGCACCGCCGCCCATTGAGCGCTGAAAGACATTGGCGTCCAGAACTGCTGTTGGCTGGGTTCGAAAGAGATACGGCCCGATGTGGTAGGCCATGCGGGGTAAATTCCAGGAGACATTATCCCGATGACTGTGTAGCTGACGTCGTCCAATCTGATCGCTTTGTTAATGATGTGTGGATCGCCGCCATATCTTCGCTGCCAGAAGGCGTGGCCCAGAACCACTACCTGTCCCTTGCCGGACTCGTACTCTTCCGGCAGAAAAAATCTGCCAAGCATTGGCTCGATACCAACAACCGCAAAGTATCCGGCGCCCGCTTTGGTTCCCAGGATTTGTTCGGGTTCGCCATCCCCCGTCAGCGTGAGGGTCGAAGCGCCAAATGCGGCCACATCCTCAAACACCGTGTTCTGCTTCTTCCAATCCAGGAAGTTCGCGGGAGTGACTCGCCAACGCCCATGCTCTGGAACGTTGGCCCACAAGGAAACAAGACGATCGGGATTCTTGTAAGGCAGGGGTCGAAGCAGCACGGCATTAACGACACTAAAGATTGCCGTGTTCGCGCCGATGCCCAAAGCGAGTGTGAGTACTGCCACCCCTGTCACGCCTGGGTTCTTGAGCAGCATTCGCAGGCCATAGCGCAGGTCTTGCCACAGTGTATTCACGTTACCTCCTCACCTGTCTTCAAACGCTTCATCCCTTTGGAGTGCGGCGACCTGGCGCCGCTTTGGCCTGCGCCAGCCTGGCGCCCCGCTTTAGCTCACATCGGTTCGTCGTCTAGGCGCGCTGCGGAGAATCCATGGTGGCTCATTGCGAGACTCAAAACCGGCCAAAGCGCTGCCGGGCCGCCGGGCCAGCGCACTCCAAATAGAACACCTACTCATATCGCAGCGGCACCAGCGGATCGACTTTCGTTGCACGTCGTGCCGGGATGTAGCAAGCGACTAGCGCAACGCACATCAAGAGCACCTGAGTCAAACAGCCGCAAGTACACCCGAGTGCCGATTGCCTGCGTTCCCTGGATTGATCGCATGGGTTCTTCACTCCGTAGGAGTGTGATGTTTATAGCGTCGGGGCTACTCTCCAACCTCCGGCGCCGTTCGGAGGAGCGGAATGAACGTTGACGGGTACAGGTCTACTTGAATTCCGCTCCTCCGAACGGCGCCTAGTGTCATATTGCATAGAGGTCTATAAACATCTCACTCCTACGGAGTGAAAAAACTCCATGCGACGTTACTCGTATCGAAGAGCTTCTAAAGGATCGATCTTCGTCGCGCGTCGCGCCGGGATGTAACAAGCGACCATGGCTACTGCGATAAAACATATTGAGATATGAGCAATGTCAAATTACGTATGACCAATGATTGCGTTTTCACACTCTCGGTAGCGGGTGGGTCTCGGTGCCGAAGTCGCACCAGTCGCACTCGTTAGACCAGTTGGGTATGGCCCGCACGTTGAGATGAAGCATCCATAACTCACTCGCTACCGAAGCTGTGAAAAAAAAGCGTTAACTCGGTTTCACCCCGTTAGGGGTGGCATGTTTATAGCTCGACGAACAAAACCCCTCCGGCGGCGTTCGGAGGAGCGGAACGGTTCTAGCGTGCTGAAGCTCTAGCTGCATTCCGCTCCTCCGAACGCCGTTGGTTCGGGCATTTCAACTCGGGCTATAAACATTTCACTCCTACGGAGTGAAGAGGTTAAGTTTCTACGCGAGGCGGCACTGATGACCTCATGGACCTAGCAACTCTAAGGCCGAAGTCCAAAGACCAAAGACCCAAGTTCTAAGTCCAAATCAAAGACCAAAGTCCTATACCTTCCTAACACCGCCAAGACCCCTGCTATGGAGGATGCCGAGTTCCCGAGTACGACGTGAGACCGCAAACGACATCACCCCGTACAAACCGATTGCGGCAAGTAGGAGCGCCAACAAACCAAAAACACCGAGTAGAATGGCACCCATTCGTGCCGCATACAGTGAGTTCGTTATCCACTCGCTAATGGGCGCCGGATTGTTGATGGGCAGGTTCCTTTCGAGTGATTGCACCTCACGTCGCACGGACGCGATGATTGCCGACGGATTCGCGCGCGCGCGGATGTGCAACACCATTCCGGTTTCGTGATTCTGTTGCAGCGAGAGATAGGCAAGGGGCGTCGGAGACTCTCCGACACTGATGTATTTGCTGTCACGCACGACGCCGACGATCTCTTGCCAGGGACCAGCCGAGCCATTAAAACTCAACCGTTTGCCTAGAATTTCCTGTCCCGGAAAATGCTTACGCGCAAAAGCTTCATTGACGATGACGACGCGCGGTTTGTCCTCTGTATCCTGCGTATTGAAGTCGCGACCGCGCAGAAGCGGAATGCCCATCGTTTCGAAGTATTTCGGCCCGACGACATTTGAGTTGACGGAGGTATCACTTACCAGTCCGCCACCCGTTCCTTCGCTACGAAACTGATTGTCTGATGCGCCGCTGCCTTCTATTAAAAGACTGCGAGTTGAGCTGCCACCGCTAAGTGCAACTATGCGAGCCAGGCTCGTCGATTCGACTCCGGGTAAGGCTTCTACACGGTCAACGGCCTGCCGGTAGAATTCACGTCCCTGCGGCTTTGTGTAACGCAAGAGATTGATATTCAGCGGTACGATCACCAGCTTGTCCGCGTCAAATCCGGGATCGGTGGTCTGCGCGTGACGAAGGCTGCGTAGAAACAGTCCGGCCGCAATCAGCAACACAACCGATAACGCCACCTGTGTAACTACCAGCAAGTTTTTAAGGCTGAAGTAGCTCTTGCGATCGCCCGGCGTCCAGGATCCATCCTTGAGCGCGCTCACTATCGCCGGTCGCGAAATACGCAGGGCCGGTGCTAGCCCGAACACGATTCCGGCGAGCATCGAGAGCCCAAACGTGAAGAGGAGAACGCGTAGATCGATCGCAAAGTTGGGGGTAACCGGTAAGGCCCCGGGGGGAGGTGGCATGGCTCTGAATGACGCCGCGGACCACCAGGCGAGTAGTAAACCCAGCGTGCCACCCAAGGTGGCGAGCAAGACACTTTCTGTCAACAGTTGGCGAACGATCCTCCAACGAGTTGCGCCGATGGCCAGTCGCACGGCAATCTCTTTGCTGCGAGCTGAGCCTCGCGCCAACAGCAAGTTAGCGACGTTCGCGCAGGCAATTAACAACACGAGACCAACAACCGACATCAGCAACGTGGCTACTGAACCCAACTGTCTGCGACTGTCGGGATCGGAGCTCTCACTGAAAGCCGAAACGGTAACGATGCGACCTCGGTTCGTATCAGGGTTAGCCTCTTCCAACTGCTTAGCGATAGCGGCTAATGATGTCTGCGCTTGCTCGAGCTTTACTTTCGGCTTTAACCTGCCGATGCTGTAAAGCCAGCGGTTCCTCCGCACCTTAAGCAAGTCAGGGTTCATCTCGCCGGAGTAGCCGGCGCGAGGCGGACGCATCGTCGCCTGCATCGCCATCGGGACGTAGAGATCCCTCACTACTCCCAATTGGGCGCCGCCAAATTCAGCCGGCGCAACGCCAATGACCGTGAAGCTGTGACCATTGAGCAACAGTTGCCGCCCAACGATATTTGGATCGCCGCCAAAGCGCCGCTGCCATAAACCGTGACTGACTACAGCGACCGGATGTTCGCCCGGAGTCTTGTCATCTTCCGGAGAGATGACACGGCCCATCTCGGCACCAACACCCAACACCTGAAAGTAGTTGCCGCTGACGATTGCACCATTAACTTGATCAGTTTGATCGTCACTATTCAGGGCCGCCGAGATGCCCCCCCAAGCAATCAAACCGTTCAGCACCTGATTCTGATCGCGAAAATCGACATAGTCTGGATAGGAGAACACACCTCCCGGACCGCCGCTGAAAACAAATACGAGGCTTTCAGGATGTGAAACCGGCAAAGGCCTCATCAGGGTCGCGCTGACTAAAGATTGTGGTGTTAGCGCCAACGCCGAGCGCCAGCGTAACTATCGCCACTGCGGCAAAGGCGGGATGCTTGAGCAAATTTCGCACGCCGAAGCGAATGTCATTGATTAGGTTTTCCATGGTTCGATTTCGGCTGTCGGATTTCGGATTTGGGATTCCCGGTTTCGATTTTGGGACTTAGAATCGGGAGTTTTCCACCTGCTTTTCCAATTCTTAACACCAATCGGAGCGCGGTTCGGGGAAATAGCGACCGATGTTTTCGATTCAAAACCCCAGATCCGGCATCTGAGATTCCCACTTCGCAATCCGCGATCCGCAACCGACCACCGAAATCCAGATAGGGGTAGGGAGAGACGATTGGTTTCGCTCCCCCTCCCTCCGAACCGGACGTGCGGATCTCCCGCATCCGGCTCTCCGGTTGATGGGTCACCTCTGAGAGGATTGACGAAGCTGCGCCTGGGCGGTAACAAGAGAGAACAGCCCCTGCGCCGCAAAGAAAGCATTGGGCCAGCGTTTATTTGCCTCCCTTCACTCCTTTTTCGAGTGCCGTCAACATTCGTTCCGTCCACACCTTAGGTTCCGTCACGCCCAGCGGGCGCGCACTTCTCCAGCTTGTCTAGCCATTGCTGGCACTATCGCTAGTTGCTCTTCCATTGGTCTGTCCTTCACGTATCCATCTTCTTGCGCCCCTTTGCTCCACTCCCATTACAGGAGCTTCCTCGCTACTATGGGCGCTCTGACTCCTGACATGCCGCTCGGGCTCTTCGGCTCCTTTAAACGCAAGCATGAACACCCCTCTTGCCCGGCTGTCAGGTCTCCCTGATTCACGACGTGCGGCCTTTTCGACCATTCTGTCTCCACCCACCTGGTCCCCACGGTTGTCGCTTTGTCACGTTACCCCTTAGCGCAACCGCTGCCGCTTTCACGGCCCTGATTTCGCCCCAGGCATGCAGGCTCAGCGGGGTTTCCTCGGCCGAATCGAGTTTCTTAGCGTACGGACTGGTCGTTCACCTCCTACTGCTCTCCACCCCGCCTCTTGGCGACGCAGTTGTATTCGGTTACAGGCCGCAGAACGTATGCCTGGAGAGGACTTTCACCTCTCTGACCACACGCGCTCTCAGGCGCACATGCCACGGCCTTGCGCCGTGGCATCTGCTAGGGTCGAGCTTGCCTTATTAGCAGCGAACGTGACTTCATAGAATAACCTGTTACCTGAGGAAAAAATGTCCAAACTCCGATTAACTCCTATGGAGTGAGGTTTGGTCCTCTGCACTCATTTAGGCTGGAGGAACCTTGCCCAGGGCTCCTTAAAAAATTCACTTCTGTGTAGTGAGGATACTATTCACGCCCGGCAATACCCCAAGTAATCCGTCCAAAGTTGCCCCATTAATGGCAGCCGTTTCACATTAGTACTCACTTCAAGGTATTATTCAAAGTTTGCGAATGCTGCCCGATTCCTATCCGAGGAGTCGGCGCAATTTTTAACGAACATGCCTGAAGAAGCCATTGAAGTCCGCGGAGCCCGCGTTAACAATCTTAAGAACGTTTCGTTCTCGATCCCGATTAATCAGATGACGGTTGTTACTGGTGTTAGTGGCTCGGGCAAGTCCTCACTGGCCTTTGACACTATTTACGCAGAAGGTCAGCGCCGCTACGTAGAATCCTTGTCAGCTTACGCGCGCCAATTCCTCGAGCGGATGGACAAGCCGGACGTTGATGAAGTCCGTGGCATAGCTCCAGCGATTGCCATCAGGCAAAAAAACTCTACTCGCAATCCACGATCAACAGTGGGTACACAAACCGAAATCTACGACTATCTGCGCCTGCTATATGCACGCGTCGGAACTACGTATTGTCGCGTCTGTGGTCGTGAGGTCTACCGGGATTCGCCCGAATCTGTCGCTGACAGCGTGTTTGAAACACTTGCTGAAGGCGCCCGCTTTTTTGTTCTGTTTCCCGCCAGGACCGGGATTGCCGAAACGTCGGCGAACGGAAACGGAGAGAAAGGGGAACAGGAGGACGGAATGAAACGGCGAGGTAAGCGCCGGACTTCCTCGTCTACCAATCGCCCTACTTCTCCGACTCCGCGTCAGACCATAACGGCTCATATCATGAGCTTGATGCAACGTGGTTTCACCAGGCTGTTCCACCAAGGCGAGATTATCGAACTCAACTCGCCGGATGATTACACTCGAGACGACTTCGAGAATGTTTTTGTTCTTGTAGACCGGCTTACTGCACGACCGGAAGCGCGCCAACGTTTGGTCGATTCTTTGGAGATTTGCTTCCAGGAAGGTCATGGCACAGCGCTTATTGAAACGGTTGAAGCGGAACCAAAGCGACTGCGTTTCTCCGACCGGTTCGAGTGCAAATACGATGGCACCGTATATGCCGTTCCCGAACCCCGGCTTTTCAGCTTTAACAATCCCTATGGCGCCTGTCCAACCTGCCAGGGATTCGGCAACACGATTGGCCTCGATCTCGATCTGGTAATTCCCAATCCCGGACTGTCTTTAAAAGAAGGAGCGATCGAGCCTTTCACCAGACCCCAGCATGAATGGGCCATGGACGAGTTGCGACAATTTTGCAAGTCAGAAAAAATTTCGATGGCCGGGCCGTTCAGTCAGCTTTCACGAGCGGAGCAGCGGGCAATCGTTAACGGCAAGGGCGATTGGAGCGGGGTGCGAGGATTCTTCGATTGGCTCGAGACGAAGAAATACAAACTGCATGTACGAGTTTTTCTTTCGAAGTATCGCGGCTACACCCTGTGCCCGGATTGCGGGGGCGGGCGCTTGCGGCAGGAAGCTCGTGACGTAAAACTCGGCGGCCGTACTTTGCCTGAAATCTGCTCACTATCGATTAGCGAAGCGACAGTCTTTTTCGACTCCTTGATGCTTTCCAGCGAGCAGGGCGCGATTGCTGAGCGAATACTCTTTGAAGTCAGGAGGCGTTTGCGTTTTCTGCTCGACGTCGGGCTTGAGTATCTGACTCTGGATCGTCTGGCCTCGACGCTTTCCGGTGGCGAAGCGCAAAGGATTCAGTTGGCGACCAACCTTGGCTCTTCACTGGTGGGCGCTCTTTACGTGCTCGATGAACCATCCATAGGCCTTCATCCGCGCGATAATGAACGGTTGATACGCCTGTTGCACAACCTGCGTGACATCGGCAATACCGTCCTTGTAGTCGAGCATGATGCCGAAATGATGCGAGCGGCCGACCATATTCTCGATATCGGTCCAGCTGCGGGCGAGCTTGGCGGTCGCGTTATTTACGAAGGCGATTTTCCCGGCCTAATGCGCGACGAAGGTTCTTTAACGGCGCGTTACTTACGAGGTGAAGCGGAAATCAAGGAACCGAAGCAGCGTCGCAGTCCACAAAAGCGACGCCTGACGATTCGTGGTGCGAGCGAACATAACCTCAAAGGCATAGATGTCGATGTACCGCTGGACATGCTTGTTTGCATCACCGGCGTGAGCGGATCAGGCAAATCGACTCTGATCCACGATTGCATTTATGCGGGCATAAAAAAGCAGCGAGGTGATTGGCAGGGTCATGTAGGAACCTTTCACAAGTTGGAGGGCAGTCAGTTTATCGATGATGTGACTCTCGTCGATCAATCGCCAATCGGCCGTACCCCTCGTTCGAATCCCGTAACCTACATCAAAGTCTACGATGCCATTCGGGAAGTGTTCGCTGGAACGAGGGAAGCTCAAGCACGCGGTTTGGACCCGTCTCACTTCTCCTTCAATCTTCCGGGAGGCCGTTGTGAAGTTTGCCAGGGCGACGGCACAGTCACGGTTGAGATGCAGTTTCTGGCAGACGTTGAGTTACTTTGTGAAGAGTGTAAAGGTACTCGCTTCAAGCAACAGATTCTCGACATACGCTATCGCGGCAAGAATGTACACGAAGTCTTAAGTATGACCGTGCGCGAAGCGATGTCGTTCTTTCGCGAGGTGTCAAAAATCACAAACCGGTTGCGGGTACTTGACGACGTTGGCCTGGGCTATCTGCGGTTGGGCCAGTCAGCTACGACACTTTCCGGAGGCGAAGCTCAGCGGATCAAACTCGCGGCCCATCTTTCCAAACGCACCGGCGTGAAGACTCTCTACATCTTTGATGAACCAACCACGGGACTTCATTTCGATGACATCAACAAGCTCCTGGCAGCATTCCGCGCTTTGATTGATGCCGGTGGCTCCCTCCTGGTGATCGAACATAATCTGGATGTGATTAAGACGGCCGACTATGTAATCGACTTGGGGCCCGAGGGCGGCGATGCCGGAGGTTTTGTCGTGGCGACGGGTACGCCCGAAGAGATTATGCGGTACCCTGACTCGCACACTGGGCGGTTTCTAAAAGCATATTTGGCGCGGTCCAACGGTCGAGGCTGACGACCGGATTAGCAATTGCCGAGCGCGTGTGGTTGAACTGAACAAGTTGGGAAGGGGGCAAGCGACAAAAGAGGCATCCAACCAAATCGAGGCCGAGCGCGCCCCCGCTACGCACCCGCTAGCAGCAACCCAGAACTCAAAGCTCCCCTTAGTATCCCGATAAGGCGACTGGCCGCACACAAGCGGGGCGCGCTGGGACTCACTACCGCCACAAGCCTGAATCTCCGCTTGCCCCCTTCCCAACTTGTTCAATTCAACCACATGCGTTCTCTACACACTCTCGGCAGTTGGTGGATTTGCAAATTCAGGACAAACCAGTTAATTCAAGCTTCTGGTTCAGAGGTGCTCCGAAACAGTGAAGTTGGAAAGCCGACGTCAAGTGAGGAACATCCTCTAGGGGAACACACCGGTTCATTTCAGAACTGAAGGCAACTGAACTGTAGGCAGATTTAGGTTAGGTATGAACAATCCACTAACTGCGGTTGGTGGATTTACGCAACTGGGGTATCTCTGCTTTTAGGTTGCGTATGAAACAATCCACCAACCGCACTTGGTGGTATTCTTGGTTCCCACAACTATGGGTCCTCTTGAGCCGAGGTTTGACGAGAAGGACGCACCCGAATCACTCCGCGAGGAATTGAACGGCCGTAGGCAGGGCGACGCAGAGATCCGCGCAAACTGACCACTCCCGATTCCTGCGTGAGTTAAATGCCTCGGATTCGTACTGGTATAGCGTCGACGGGAGGAAAATAGAATCATGGAGCTGAAACAACAGATCATTTCGGATTTGACGGCGTCGATGAAAGCCCAGGATGCCGCGCGTACGTCAACCCTGCGCATGGTGAAGGCTGCAATGATGAACCGCGAAATCGAAAAAGGTGGCGAGCTTGACGACGAGGAGATGTCAAAACTGCTCCGCTCGATGGTTAAGCAACGCCGCGACTCAGTGGAACAGTATGAAAAAGGTGGCCGGCAGGATCTTGCCGAGAAAGAAAAAGCCGAGATTGCTCTAATTGAAAACTATCTACCGCAGGCGGCCTCACGCGAAGTGATTGAAGCGGCTGTGCTGGAAGCCATCACTGAAAGCGGCGCGACCTCAATGAAAGATATGGGTAAAGTGATGAAAATCGTCCAGACGTCGCTGGCTGGTCAAAACGCTGACGGCAAGACCGTGAGCGAACTTGTTAAAACAAAGCTCAGTATGGCACAGACTTGAGTCTGTAAGACGTCATCGAAAAAGATGGAGGTACTAACCAATGGCGGCAGGAGCAGCAGCCGCTGCAGCAGCGATCGCGAACGCTATCAAGGCCAGTGGTGTCGTGGTTCGCGTAGAACCAAATGACTTTCAATCAATACTTAGAAAAATTGAGAATCCGTTGATCATTTCAGCTACGGGAGGAGTCTTTACAACCAAGTACCGGTACATGGTCAGCTACAAGGGCTTTGCGTTTTTCACAAAATCAGCGTCACCCATTCTCTTGCCTACCGGCGCGGAAACGGTTATTGCAAACAAAATCTGGCTGCCTCAATAGCTTTATTTCTTCAAAATGCTGTGGTTGCTTTTGGTAGCAACCTCCCCGAGCAAGTCGGGGGCCTCGTTTAGGCTCTACCGGGCCAGCGAGTGGCATTACTTGTAACTTACCCACCGCACACCCTCCCAACCCAAGGGCCTGCTTGCTTCTCCAAAATCCTTTCCGTATAATTCACGGCTTGCTCGAAGCGCGGCGGTCTCGTCCGGTGGGTTCGCGCCCACTTTTTCTTTTGGGCGCTAAAGCTTTTCGGAGGGTCAGATGGCTGCAGGTTCGATCCTTGAACGAGTCCAGGCGATTGCTGAACAAGCCGCAATTGATCACGGCCTCGAACTGGTGCACGCGGAAGTCGTCGGGCCTGAGAATAAGCCGATTGTCCGCATATTCATTGATAAGCCAGACGGGGTGACTCACGCAGACTGCTCAGCTGTGAGCTTGCAAGTGGGTACGGTGCTCGACGTGGAGGACTTTATCCATTCGGCCTATATCCTGGAGGTATCATCGCCGGGTCTGGAACGCGGTCTTTATAAGCGAAGCGACTATGAGCGCTTTACGGGCAGCCAGGCAAAAGTAAAGACTCAGCGGGCTATCAACGGTCAGCGTAATTTTCGAGGTCGCTTGCTGGGCGTGGACGGAGACGACGTTCTTTTCGACGATCGCACCAATGGTCGAGTGACCCTACCACTTGATTCAATCGTCAAGGCAAATCTGGAATTGAACGCGGAGGAAGAATTAAGACGCAAGTAGCATCGGCTATCTTGCGGTTTCTGGGCGCGGCATCAGACTGAGCCCGCTTACAACTGAATAGGCTCAAACGACGTGACAAGAGTAATGCGTCGAGCCAGCCGAGAGGCACTGAGAGTTTCATGAGCACAACCATCGCACAAAACATCGAGGCCCTTTGTCAGGAACAGGGAATTGAACGTGACCTCGTAATTGAGGCCATGAAAGAGGCTGTTCGGGCGGCCGCGAAAAAACAGTTTCGGTCAGGCGAAGATATCCAGGTCGACTGGAATCCCGACACGGGCATTGAACTCTCTGCCTCAAAAGTTGTAGTGGATGAAGTGACCAACCAGGCTACCGAGCTTTCTATCGATGAAGCCCGCGAACTGGCGGGTGACGAGGTGGAACTCGGCGATGCTCTGCTGCTGCCACTCCCGATGGAAGAATTGGGGCGCATTGCAGCTCAAACAGCCAAGCAAATCTTATTTCAAAAGGTTCGCGATGCCGTTCGGAATAACGTTTACGAGCAATACATTGATAAGACTGGAGACCTGGTCAACGGATACGTCAAACGTTTCGAGCGTGGCAACATTATCGCCGACCTGGGAAACCTCGAAGCCATCCTGCCGCGATCACAACAGTCGCGCGGCGAGCAGTGGAATCAGGGCGAACGCATTCGCGTTGTGATTAACAATGTATCGCGCGAGTCGAAAGGCCCACAGGTCGAAGTTTCGCGGACTTCGCCTGAACTCTTGCTCCGTTTGTTTGAGATGGAAGTGCCGGAGATTTACGACGGCACTGTGGTGATCAAATCGGCCGTTCGTGAACCTGGCGAACGCGCCAAGATTGCGGTGATGTCGAACGAGCGCGACGTCGACCCGGTTGGCGCCTGTGTCGGTATGAAGGGTTCTCGCGTTCAAGCAATCATTCGTGAGTTACGTGGCGAAAAAATCGACATCATCGAATGGTCCGACGAGCCCTCAGTCTTCGCCGCCAACGCACTCTCGCCCGCCAAAGTCAATCAGGTGCGCATCACGGACATAGAAAACCGTCAAATGGAAGTAATCGTAAATGAGGATCAGCTTTCCCTGGCGATTGGTAAACGCGGCCAGAACGTCAGACTTGCAACTAAGCTGGTCGGCTGGAATATCGACATTCGCAGCGAAGAGGAGCTCAAGCGCGAGGTCACAGAGCAGATGGGAGCGCTGATAGCTTCGGGCGAGTCCGTGCCGCTATCGGCTATCGAGGGCGTGACGCCACAACAAGCCGATGCCCTGGCAGAGCACAATATTAACGACATCGATGCGCTGGCGAGTACTTCGGTTGATGAACTGGTGGAAATTCTGGATCTCAGTTTAGACGAAGCGGAAACAATCCTTACTGCGGCGCAGGCCGTCGTTGCTATGCGTGTCAAGAGCATTCCGGGTGATGGCGAGGAAGCTGCTTCCGCCACCGAAGCTACTCGTGTGGAATCCGAGGCAGGAGAACAAGCAGTCTCCACCGAGCCCGATGAAACTGTCGAAGCCGCTCGTGAAGAAAACGAAGATCCGACCGCGAAGGGCTATGACGAGGCCGTGGAATCCGGAGTTCCGTTCCGTGCCGAACCGGAGATTCCGGCGAAGTATTCAGCGGACCCTGTGGCACTTACTGAAGTCGAGGCGCTCACGGACGACGAGATAGAGTTGCAAGAGCTTGGCCGTGACTTGCGTCCGGATACCATCACAAGAACGCCCGATATGGGTTCCACCCTCGCGGCCGCATTGGAAAATCTTGAGGAATTGGCCGCGAGCGAACTTGCGGCCGAAGAATTCGCCGAGGGCGAACTGGCAAAAACATTTGCTCCCGAAGGCTCGGACGCTGCATCGGTCGAGAGCAATGATGAAGAGAAGCAAGATGCTTCCCCAGATGCAGCAGAATAAACACGGCGGGGGCGCTGGTTCTGCCAGCGTGCTTCGCCACTCGCTCCAAAGCCACTGCCTCGCGTTGCGCTTCTGAACGCGGCTTCTTTAAAGGTGGTTGGGTGCGAGGGTTCCAACCACTTGAAGTCGCCCGGACGCTCGCCTTTATCAGCGTCCAGAAGGAGTGCATGACAGTCACGTCAAAGGTTCGTATTTACGATCTGGCCAAAGAACTGAAGCTCGATACCAAGAGGCTTATTGAAGAAGTCCGCCGCGAGGGCGTCGACGTCAGCGTCCCATCCAACTCCGTTTCAAAAGAGCTGGCAGAGAAGATTCGCAACAAGTACTTCCCTAAAAAAGAGACCGCCGTAAAACGAGCGGTGAAGGTCGTAAAACGCGTTGCTCGGCCGATTGAAGAAACCGCCACTGGGGAAGAGACTCCGGTTCCCGAGCCAGAGATCGAGCATCAAGAAGTCGAACCAGTTGCCCTCCCGCCGACCTTGGCGCCCGTGACCGCGCCAAGTCATAAGCCATTAACAGCAAGGTTGGTCAAGAAATTGAGCCCAGCAGCACGGGCAGAGGAACCACCTGCAATTACAGATGCGAGTCCGGAAGTTCTTCCCAAGGAGGAAGTCTTTGTCGATGAGATTGAGTCCTCCCTCATAGCGGCGGAAGCGATCTCTTCAGAATCGGCACCGGAGGTGGTTTCGTCAGCGCCAATGCCTTCTCGCCAGGTCCGGGTTTTGCGGCCAACAGCCGCGGCCCTCAATGCCGGTATTCGCCATGGTGAACGCGCTCCGGTGCCGACAGCGCCCCCACCACCGATCACCCCTAAAGAACGAGTGGACCGGAACACCGGCCGCTTAAGAGAGCGACCCTCGTTGCCACGTTCAGAGAGATTGGGCACTCCCGGCGAAACTGCGACTCCGCAAACCACATATATTCCACCTCCGGATTCTGGTCGGCGCCGTTCACGTCGCACCACGACGCGGGGCGGACGCAAGCCTGACGGCAAAGGGGGACGATTTGATAAAGGCGACTTTATCCCGCCCCCGAAGGTTCTGTCCCTCGAAGATCGCATCGCGGGCAGGCTCGACCTGCCGCCAAGCGGCGAACTAAAGTCGGCCCGTCTGATCGAAGGCTCAACAGTAAAAGAGTTTGCCGAGAAGCTCGGAATCAAACCGAAAGACGTGGTGACGTTGCTGCTGCAACGAGGTGTCTTCGCGACCATCAATCAGGCCTTGACGGACGATGTGGCGGTTGATCTCGGCCACCGGTTTGGCTATGAGGTGACGTTTGTTCCGTTTGAGGAGATGATCGCGGAAGAAGAGTTTGAAGAACTGATCGCGACTGACTCCGACGACGTGGAGGTGCCACGCGCTCCCGTCGTAACTGTTATGGGCCACGTCGACCACGGCAAAACGTCTTTACTCGATGCTATTCGAACTACGGACGTCGCCGGTGGCGAGGCTGGTGGCATCACCCAACACATTGGCGCGTATAGCGTGCAGGTCCCGAGCGCAGACGCTTCGGGAGACACGCGACGTGTGGTGTTTCTCGATACCCCCGGCCATGAGGCGTTCACCATGATGCGTGCACGCGGAGCGAAAGCAACCGACATCGTCGTTTTGGTTGTCGCAGCTGATGACGGAGTCATGCCGCAGACGATCGAAGCCATCGAGCATTCACGAGCCGCCAATGTACCCATCGTCGTGGCGATCAATAAGATCGACAAGCCAGATGCAAATCCGGATCGCGTCAAACAGGAATTGGCAAAACAGGGGCTGTCACCGGTTGAGTGGGGCGGCGAAACGGAGATGGTTCAGGTATCTGCGAAGAAACGCCAGAACGTGGACACGCTGCTGGAAACCATTTTGTTAACTTCCGACCTTCTGAATCTGCGCGCGAGTCCGACACGCCTGGCGTCAGGAGTAGTTCTGGAAGCAAAACTGGATCGCGGTCGGGGTCCGGTCGCGACGGTGCTCGTGCAACAGGGCACCCTCCGGACCCAAGAACCCTTTATCGTTGGACAGATCTCAGGCAAGGTGAGAGCAATGTTCAATGACCGTGGTGAACCTGTCACCGAGGTTGCTCCGGCCACGCCGGTGGAAGTGCTCGGCCTTCAGGGCGTTCCTCAAGCTGGGGATAGTTTCCAGGTCGTTGCCGATATCTCACGGGCGCAGCAGATTTCGCAACATCGGCAAATGCTTAGTCGACAATCAGCGCTCTTGCAATCAACCAAGCGCGGTATCGAAGCCCTGGGCCAGAGTGAAGTTAAAGAACTCCTGGTCATCATTAAGGCTGACGTTCAGGGCTCGGTGGAAGTGCTCAAGTCGACCTTGCAGAAGCTCTCTACCGACCGGGTGAAAGTGAAGGTTATCCGTTCAGGCGTGGGCGCCATCACCGAATCAGACGTGTTGCTGGCTTCGGCCACGCAAGCCGGGTCATCGTCCTCCGCGGTAGTGATCATTGGGTTCAATGTCCGGCCGGAAGTGCGTGCTGCGGATCTTGCCAAGCAGGAAGCCGTGGACATCCGTCTCCACTCGATCATCTACAAGGTTGAAGAAGAGATCCGAGCGGCCATGATCGGCATGCTCGAAGCTGTCGAGAAGGAACGCATTCTCGGCAAGGCAGACATTCGCGAAGTCTTCCGTGTACCGAAGGCAGGTGCTATAGCAGGCTCGATGGTGATTGACGGCATCATTCGTCGCAATGCCAGAGCCCGTTTGATTCGGGACGCTGTGGTCACCTGGGAAGGCAACATCGCTTCCCTGCGCCGCTTCAAGGACGATGTCTCAGAGGTTCGTGAAGGCTTTGAGTGTGGTATTGGCCTGGAAAACTTCAACGACATTAAAGTGTCTGATCAGATTGAGTGCTACTTCGTCGAGAAGGTGGCAGCCACGGAACTTTAGCAGGCAGGAGCAGGCGGCAGAACAAGAAGTTCTGCCTGCTGCCGACTGTTGCTGCCTACTATTTTTAGCTATGCGTCGCCCGGAAAGAGTTGCTGACATTCTACGTGAGGAGATTTCGCAGATTGTCGGTTACGAGTTGAAAGATCCCAGGATAACCGCGGTAACCGTGACGGACGTGCGTGTATCCCAAAATCTTCGAGCAGCGCGTGTTTTTGTCACCATCGCGGGGGATGAAGATGAGCACAGGTTAGCGCTTAGGGCGCTCCGTCACGCGGCGCCGTTTGTGCGGAAACAGTTGGGGCTGTCGCTTAACTTGCCGCGTACTCCTGAAATCTACTTCGTCAGAGATCTCGTCGAAGAACAGGGCGAACGCGTTGACAAACTGCTCGACAAGATCGAACGAGAATGGGAGAGCAATGGAAAGGATGAAGGCGGAGTTGTTTAGAGTTCAATGTCCGATAAGCTTTAGCTTGTCGCTGCGCGCGACAAACTGAAGTTTGTCGGACAATGAACTCGAAACGACTTCATCCCGGTTACGATGCTTAGCCAAGTCGTTGAATTAATTGAGTCCAAACGCCGGTTTGCCATTACCTCTCACATCCGGCCCGATGGTGACAGTTTAGGGTCGTCGTTGGGCCTCTACTGGTTGTTGCGCGCACTCGACAAAGACGTCGAAATTATCATGCGCGATCCCGCTCCACACTCTTATCAGCAACTCCCGGGCGCAAAAAAGGTACGAGTCACACCCGCTGTCGATCAGAGTTACGACGCGGTTTTTGTGATCGAATGTTCCGACATCTCGCGTCCGGGCCTCATCGATCTGGAAAAACAATTCGTAGTCAACATAGACCATCATTCCACCACCGCCCTTTTTGGCAGTATTAACTGGATCGACTCAACCGCTTCTGCTGTGGGCGAGATGATCTACAACCTGTGCAAGGCGACTGGCGTCCGCGTGACGAAAGAGATTGCCGAATGTGTCTACACTGCGCTGATCACCGACACCGGATCCTTTCACTACTCAAACACTACCGAGCGAACCTTCAAGGTGGCATCAGAGTTGGTGCGCACGGGTGTCAGGCCCGCCAAGACGGCGGAGGCTGTTTTCGCCAGCTACCCCTGGAGCCGAATTCAATTGATGGGGGCGGTTCTTTCCACAGCCAGGCGAGACGCGAGTGGTCGGGTGGCGATAATGCGCCACACAACTGAGATGCAAAAGCTTATTGGGGCTTCGGACGAAGACGCGGATGGATTTGTTAACTACCCGCTTACCGTTTACGAAGTTGAAGCTGTCGCTCTACTGAAAGAATGTGCCCCGCGCACTTACCGGACCAGTCTCCGCTCGAAGGGTGACGTGAATGTTGCTCGTGTCGCCGAAAAGTTTGGCGGCGGAGGACACCGTAATGCTGCAGGCTGCACTCTTAGGGGCTCCTGGGAAGAGGCAGAAGAGGAAATAATCGGCCTGTTACGTGATGCGGTGGAACGCGCAAACGGTCTGAAGGACATTACAGAAGACGCTCTGCAAGGCCCGGACTGAATCAGTGAATTTAGAGTTCAAGTCAGTTTAGAGTTCAAACTTTAGTTTGTGCTGCCGCGACAAGCAATCTAAAGGCTGAACTCTGAACTAAAGATTGAACGCTAAACTTCCCTGCACGCCTTAGAATTCATGACGACAAAGGAAAAGCAATACAAATGGCGGCGCGAGGACTATCAGGAGAAGACTCGCGGTCTGCTGATCGTCCATACGGGAAATGGAAAAGGGAAAACAACCAGCGCCCTCGGTTTGATGATGCGAGCTGCCGGTCGCGGCTTGAACTGTTGCATGGTCCAGTTCATGAAATCACGCAATGACCGATACGGCGAGCACGTCTCCGCTGAAAAGCTCGGTATCGAGATCCACACAATGGGTGACGGTTTTACCTGGGACACAAAAAGCCCTGAGCAGGACAGACAGACAGCACGGGAAACATGGAATCTATGTGTGGAAAAAATGCGCAGTGGTGACTATGACCTGCTGGTTTTCGATGAACTCGTGTATGTGCTCAGCTATGGCATGCTCCCCGTCCAGGAGGTCCTGGAAGAATTCCGCACCGTCCGCGCTGCTCAGCCTGCCTTGCACATTGTGGTTACCGGGCGGGACGCCCCTCCAGCATTGATTGAAACGGCCGACTTGGTGACCGAGATGCTTGAAGTCAAACATCCTTTTAGCGCCGGCATCCGGGCCCAGCAGGGAATCGAGTTCTAACCGGGTGACGAAGGAGCAAAGTATCGGGAACCAGTTGCCCCAGGAAAATTTGGGACGCCAAAACCTCTTTGAATTGAGCTTATTAGCCCAAGCAACCACGTCGCCCTTTCCCGACTTCGCCCCATCTCCCCTTCTCCGACTCTAGCGCCTGTGTTACCCTCTGCCGCATCCCAACCTAATTCTATATGGCCTGGTTTAACAAAAAAAGTAAGCGCATCGAGACCGTTCCTCCCGAGGAGCGGGTGGTCAGGACAGAAAACGTCTTCGTGAAGTGCGACGAGTGTGAGGCGCATATCTACAAGCGCGAATTAGACGAAGCGCAGCAGGTTTGCACTCAGTGCGGTTATCACTTCCGGGTCGGCGCGCGAGACCGTCTGACAATGCTTTTTGACGATGGCAAATACGAAGAACTCGACGCCGGAGTGGTTTCGACAGACCCGTTGGGGTTCGTCGATCGCAAGCCTTATCCTGAGCGACTGCACCAGGCTCAAGAGACCTCTGGACTACCCGAAGCAATCATCAGCGGGCGTGGCCGGGTAGGTGACCAACCGGTTTTTGCCGCCGCGATGGATATGACCTTTATCGGCGGTTCGATGGGTTCCGCGGTTGGCGAAAAAGTAACCAGGCTAATTGAGCGAGTACAGAAAGAACGCGCAGCTCTCGTGATATTTGCCGCCTCGGGAGGGGCGCGCATGCAGGAAGGCACTCTGTCTCTGATGCAAATGGCCAAGATCTCGTCGTCGTTGGCCGCCCTGGATGAAGCCCGCCTCCCATTTATTTCCGTGCTGACCGATCCGACAACGGGGGGTGTTACTGCTAGCTTCGCCATGTTGGGTGATGTAATCATCGGAGAGCCAAAGGCCTTGATCGGATTTGCTGGTCCACGCGTGATTGAGCAAACTATTCGTCAGAAACTTCCGAAAGATTTTCAAAGATCCGAATTCCTTTTGGACCATGGAATGATTGATGCCATAGTCGATCGCCGAGAGATGCGCGATTACATCATCAAAATACTGGGTTTTATGATGAACCCCGAGATCAACGGCGAGCAGGAGATGGAAAAAGTGCGCGGCCGTTCTGCCATCAGAAAGTAATCGCCTTAAACCTTCCTACTAATTTGGAGTGCGCTGGCCTGGCTGGCCTGGCAGCGCTTTGGCCTAAGTCGCAGCAGGTTTTCTCGCGCACGGAATGGCTGTGATTGGATGATAATCATTTCTTGAATGCACTTTGACGAGGCACTCGCGTATTTGTTGAGTCTCGGCCACGAGACTCTGACGATAAAACTCGGTCTTCACAATATTGAAATCCTCCTCGAGGCTTTAGGCAATCCTCAGCAAGCCTTTCGTTCGATCCAAATTGCGGGGACAAACGGCAAAGGTTCAACGGCCGTCGTTGTAGAGTCGATACTTCAAACTGCCGGCATCCGCAGTGGCCTCTATACCTCGCCGCATCTGATCTCAATTACCGAAAGAATAAAAATAGACGGCCACGAGATCTCACCTGAGACTTTTGCGCGATTTGCCGGTCAGGTTCGTACCGCGGCGGAGGAACTCGTCGAACGAAGGCAGCTCGAAGCCGTGCCTACATTTTTTGAACAAGTGACTGCGATTGCTCTCCTCGCGTTTAGGGAGGCAAAGATCGAGCTGGCAATTCTCGAGACAGGCATGGGTGGGCGGCTGGATGCTACGACATGCGCCAAGGCGGAGATCGTGGCGATCACTCCAGTAGCGCTGGACCATGAGGAGTACCTGGGTGAGACGATCGAGAAAGTTGCCGCCGAAAAAGCCGCCATCATGCGCCCGTGGGTGACCGCGATCATTGGCCCGCAAGAAGCAGCTGCGCAAGAAGTCATTTTACGGCAATGCCGGCTTAGCAACGTGCACCCAATCTTCGATCAAACTCGAAAGAAAATAGAGGATGTTGCGGCGGACGGCCGCTTCTGCGTCAGTCTTGAAACCTCAAGCAACTCTTACGAACGAGTTTGGCTGGGACTCCGCGGGCGACATCAGATCATCAACGTGTCACTGGCAGTCGTGATTGCTGAAGCATTACGCGAAAAAGATTTCGATATTCCCGCGGCGGCGATCATCGAGGGCATTCAAACCGCGGAACACGCCGGGCGGCTTGAACTAATCCCTCGAAAGCCGGCACTGATGTTTGACGGCGCCCACAATCCAGCAGGAGCACAGACATTGCGGGATTACCTCGTGGAGTTTGGCGATCGACCCTTGACGATCGTGTTTGGCGCGATGCGCGACAAGAAATTAAGACAGATGGCCGAGCTTCTGTTTCCGCTTTCAGATCAATTGGTCCTAACCGAAGTCGAGAACCCCCGGGCAGCGACGTTGGATACACTGCAACAACTCGCCGCGCACCTTGTCGCGCCGGAGCGGATTGCCGCCGCCCGATCCGCCGGCGAGGCGCTTGAGATTGCTCGCGAAAAAACGCCGGCCACTGGTGTGGTTTGCTTCACAGGATCGCTCTATCTGATTGGGGCAGTCCGACGCATTGTCTTACTCGAAGAAGAGATCGTGTGATCTGTAACATCGTTTTTGTTCGAGTGCCCCGTTCGAGTGGTTTCGTGGATCGATCGCCCCGACCAAAAAGCATGCCCAAAAAGAATAATTTAGGCCTTGTATTACGAGAACCGACAGACTAAATTTTGTCGTGAAGTGCGAAGAAGAGAATCGATCGCCAATAGCGACGAACTGAAGCTTGTTGGACCTATGACAAATAAGAAACTCCCGGAACTTTTGGACAGTACGGAGGTCTTTCGCGGACGGATTTTCAACGTGACTATCGATACGGTTCGCGAGGGTGAAATGACCTACCAGCGCGAAGTAGTGCATCATCCCGGCAGTGCAGTAATCATTCCAATTTACGACGATGGAACGGTGGCCTTAGTGAAGCAATATCGACATCCCGTCGTCCGCTATCTCCTCGAGGCACCTGCCGGGACTCTCGCAAAAGGCGAGACTCCCGAGATAGGAGCGGCGCGTGAACTCGAAGAAGAGCTGGGTGTTGTCGCCGGAACAATGGAGAAATTGATCGAGTTCTTCGTTTCGCCTGGATTCTGTGAAGAGAAGATGTGGCTTTACCTGGCCACTGACCTAACCGCGACGAAGCAACGGCTTGAAGACGACGAAATTCTCGAGGTTGTGCGACTGCCGATCTCGCAAGCTTTGGAAATGATCACCGACGGCGAGATTGAGGATGCCAAGACAATAATAGGCTTGATGTTGGCTGCCCCTCGCGTCGGTCCCAACCTGTTGGAAATCGAATACCCCGCCGGTTAAATCTCCGGGCGCCACTTTGGAGTGCGGCGGCCCGGCGCCGCTTTGCCCGCTCGCATTACCAATCAACTGCGAATCAAACCGGTCTCGCTCCCAAAGCAACTTGATTGCTTGCCCAGGCAGACCGCCGCGATCGTAGGCCAAAGCGCTGCCAGGGCCAGCGCACTCCAAATTAGTCGCACATCCCCTTCGGTTGACCACATCTAACCAGTCCCCTACACTCGCCTTCCAGTGAATATTAGCGAATCACCTCTTATCGTAGAACCGATCGCCGCCGGTCCTGACAGTTTTCCCGATCAATCGCCCAGTTCGCCAGTCGTTTTCGTCGATCCAAATAATCCGCCATGGAGAGCATTCGTAGCTTTCCTAACGTGGCTCGCGAGCATGACATTTTTGCTCTTCATCCCCGTAATCACGGCTGTGCCCTACCTGGTGTATCGCGCCAGCACCGGCGCCGGTGCGGGACCCCCTGAAGCGCTGTTCCACGATAAGAATTTCATCTTCTTTTCGATTCTGGGCGTCATTCCCGCTCATCTTCTAACACTCGGACTTGCCTGGGTTGTTGTCACCCGAGCCGGACGCTATCCCTTCTGGAAAACGCTGGGATTTGAGTGGCCGCCCTACTTTGGACCTTGGAAGAGCATCGGCGCGGCGATCGCGCTCCTTTGCGTGGGGGTGCTAATCACATACTTCGCCGGGGGGAGTAAAACCGAACTCGATGAGTTGATAAATAGTTCGTACCAGACACGTCTGACTACAGCCATCCTGGCAGCAACAACCGGGCCTCTGGTCGAGGAGATCATATATCGAGGCGTCCTCTATGCAGCGCTGCAACGTGCAATTGGAGTTGTTTGGACGGTGTTGATTGTCTCGACGCTGTTTGCTGGAGTTCATGTTTATCAGTATCGCAGTAACGCCGGCGTCATCGCCGTTATTACCCTGCTGAGCGTTACGTTGACGCTCGTGCGAGCTTATAGCGGCAGACTGCTACCATCATTCATGATCCATTTAGTTTTCAATGGCATCCAATCGGTGTTGCTGGTGGTCCAACCCTTTTTCGAAAAGTCCGAACAGGTTCTTCCTCCGAAGGCTCCCGCCTACCTAATCACAATCGTGCTCCGATATTTTACGTAAAAGTATGGCTCATGAGGTCGTGGTCGTTGGCGGCGGCATTGGCGGCTTGACCGTCGCGGCCCTGCTGGCAGCACGCGGCGTTGACGTTTGCCTGCTGGAAAGAGAGCCGCAAGTCGGTGGTTGCGTCGCAAGCTTCGAGAAGTTTGGGTACACCTTCGAACCCACACTGGGTCTCTATTCCTGTTGGAATCCGGAAGAGATTCACCAACGCATCTTTGCTGAACTTCCCGTAGAACCTCCCGAAACACGGGCTTTGAACCCGGCTTACGTGGTGCGGCTGCCCGATGATGCGGAGATAGCCGTAGACACTGACACCACACGGTTCGAAAAGGATCTGCAAAAGATTTTTCCCGAATGCGCGTCCGCAACTCTGACTTTCTACAGGGAGAGTGTGAAAGCAAGCGACGCATTGCTGCAAGCGCTGCGACGAGTTCCCGATTTGCGGACAGCGAGTCGAGCAAGACGACTGTCTGCGTTTCTCCCAAAGGTCGCTTCCGCTAACCAACTGCTCACGCAGAAAAGTGGAACGGTTAGTCAGCATCTGCAGGAAACGTCGGCCAGGTTCCAGCGCTTTGTCGACATTCAACTTCGGGCTTTTGCCAACACTTCCCTTGACGAGTGTGCTTATCCAGCCGCCTGTGTAGCGCTAAATTTGCCCAGACGAAAGCTCTTCGCAATCTTAGGAGGAGCGGCTACCCTGGCCCAGCGTTTGGCAGACTCAATTAAGAGTAGCGGCGGCAGGGTCCGGCTTGACAGCCCGGTACTGCGTCTCTCGTATGACTCGAATGGCCAAGCGACTGGGGTTGATCTGCTCAGCGGCGAAAACATTACCGCTACAAAAGCAATCGTAAGCAACATGACCGCATGGGACACTTACGGAAAGCTGATTGGCCTGCAGCGGACGTCTGCGGAATTAAAGCAGAGGCTGGCTACGCTGAAGAGTCGTGGAGCCTACGTCATCTTTGCTGGGATGGACGGAGAGGTAGCCAGTCGTCTGCAGGCTGATCGGTTGCTCGTTGCCTCCACCAGTCGCGCTGAATCAGAGAGTATGATCGACGCCTGCGGCTTCGCTTTCTCCGCCGCACCGTCATGGGATCCAAGGGCGCCAGCCGGCAAACGCTCAGTTTCGATCATCTTTTCAACGGACGTGGACCAGTGGTTCACCTACCATTCAGACGCGACTGAGCAGGAGGCGAAGGACGAAGCGGCGCTGGAGATTGCGTGGCAGACCGTTCACGCTGCGGTGCCCGAACTCGGCGACGGTATAGAGGTCATCGACACTGCAACACCACTAACCTACTACGAGACAACCCGCCGCAAGCTCGGGATGGTTGGCGGACTGGGACAATCACTGGAGGTGTTTGGACTGGCATCCATCAACCACCGTACGATACTCCCAAACGTTTTCATGGTTGGCGACACCACATTTCCGGGCCCTGGCCTGGCGGCCGTAAGCCATGCCGCCCTCACCCTGGTCAACGAAATTACGGATTAGCCGAAGGGAAGAGTTGAAAACTAGGCTTCCCAGATCACGGTCTGCCCGTGCGCGTCCTATCAAGCTCACCTGTGGCTAGCCGGATGCAATCAGATTCACTCCCTCTCGTCCGAAACATAAAGACCTTCGACCGTTTCGGCGGAGTAGTTCTGGGGGGTGGGGCTGCCTTTAGTTCAAGCGTTCGGAAACCGCACTCTGGCAACAATGAGCACAGGTACCCCACACAGTACTTGCGCCCCTAATCTCCTTCTTCTCGCGGACAGTCAAATCCTTGACCGTCTCCTTGTTGAGCTTCAATTTCCCGAGCTTGACCCGACCTTTTTTCTTTCCAGCCTTACTTTTGGTGACCATAGGTGTATCTCCTTTAGGGGTTGAACGTTGCTGTGCGGGCACTTTAGGCCTGAAGCCGGAGGTGAGTAACGAATAAACTCATAAAGATCGACTAAGAAGCGACGAAGCAAAAAAAGCCCGACTGCAAATGTTTTTGGTTCCAGGCTGGGTGAGATAGCAGCCGGGCGGCTTTATCCAGATTCCGTCTCGACAAGTTGATTTGTCTGGTGTATACATGCACTAGACACTATGTATATCACCGTTGACGAACAGGATGCCCGACCCCTTTATCGACAGATTGTTGATGAGATTAAGGGATTAATAGCGCGAGGCGAGCTACAGGAGGGGTCATCCCTCCCGCCAGTGCGACAGGTTTCCTCTGACCTGGGTGTTAACCTCAACACCGTCGCCTTCGCCTACCGGCGGTTGCAGGCGGAGGGATTGATCAATGTGAAGCACGGCTCCGGCGCTGTAGTTAAATCACGGACGGTCAGTGAGAAGCCGGAAGAGCAGACGCGTTTGCAGCTGAGAACGGCGCTGACTCAGCTGGTGCTGGCCGGTCTAAAACGATCGGAAATTCGAACGTTGGTTAGTGAAGAGCTAAGTAAGCTGGGAAGGGACTAGGATCGAACTGGTGAGGCGACTCAGGCCAAAGCGCACTGGACAGAAGTAGAGCGCTACATTGCAAGTCTAGGATCGAACTGGGTGATGAGACTCAGGCCAAAGCGGCGCCAGGCCGCCGCACTCCAAAGAGTACTAGGGACGCTCAGGCCGACCTCGATCCGGCGTGATGTCAGGTTTGCCAATGCCACGTCCAGGAGACTCAACGTCTCGTATGGGAGCCGGCGCCGGCGAGACGCTGCCGCCGCTTCCTCCGGACATCCCGCCGCCCCCACCACCTCTAATTATTCCAACACCAGAAACCGAACCTGAGCCTGAACCGGAACCGGACGGAGTGCTGATGATGCCTCTGCTCGGATAACCCCCGCAACAATAGTAAGGATTGTATATGGCCAGAGAGTAGGACCCGCCATAAGGAGAGCCCCAACCGTAACTGAACGGCAAAAAGGTGTAGCACTGGCTGCGGGAATTGAAGAACCAGAAACCGGGACTCCGATAACTATTGAAAATCCAATCCGAATTATTAAAGCTGGAAAATGCGCTCGACAGCATGCGCTCTGAAATGCGGCTGTTTGCCTTTGCCAGAGTCTGCGCACGCTCTTTGCTCCAGTTATCAACGTCATCCCGATCCTTTTTTTCTGAACCCTCGAGCTTGGCCACAGAAAAACCCGCGGTAGCGCTAAAAATCACCTTGTTTCCACCTTTGACCTTCGTGTGCGAGTCGTTGAGCATGACACGACCCTTGCGCACTATGAGCTCGGTAGCATCTTCAGGAATAACATTCAGGCGATAGAGACCATGCCTCACAATGGCGAGCTTCGCGTGCGGTGTCGTGATATTGATTAGCAGCTCTATGTTGTCGGCTCCGGTAGCCTCGACGATTGCGGTCCCTCTGAGTAACCTCAACTCCAGATTGTCCAACGAGTTGTTTACGAGTTCGAATTCTGAGCTTTCTCCCAGCCGCAGGTACGAGCCTGGATTCAATAACATCTCTACCCGCGCACCCGCCTCAGTCCGAACGACATCGCCCGCCTCAAGGTCGTCGGTGACCGTCAATTGCTGCCAGTCTGAACCACCCTTCAGGTGGACTTTTGCCCTTCCGGTGACCGCATTAATCCCGCCGGCCTTGGCCGAAATAACGAATTTGTCTCGGCTTTGACCATAGCTGACTACAGACCAGCTGACCAACGTGGCAGAAAGCACAAACAGCAGCGAGCGGCGGAGGTGTATTGCCATGGAAGGAGCTCCTTTTAAAGCTGAAAATCGGAGTGTTAACCAACGGTTCGTTCATTATAGCCCTGTGCCGGTCATTTACAAGTTTTATTGAAGAGGACAATCACTGAGAGGCGAGCTGTTTGGAGTAATAGCCGCGCTTAGCCCGTGCAACCAAGCCGTTGTGATCGCTTACACGCACTACCACTGAACGCCATTTTCCATCACGAACGTTGTTCGAAGGTCGGTAACCGATACTGTATAGAGTACCCAGATCCTTGATAACCTGATCATAGACACTTTCGAGATCTTCGGTTTTTGCGGCCCTATACATAGTCGTCCCACAAGCTTCAGCCAGTTGTGTGAGTTGTTCACGCGCGACCACATAGGCCTCATGTGGCGTCCGATGGCGCTTAACTTCTTCCTTCTCCGTGTCCAGGTAGATAGGAAACACAAGCACATCCGAGTCCCTCACAATGCGCAGCAGATCAGGGAAAGGCGTACTCGATCCATCACCGAAGATTCCCGGCAGGGCATTGTCGACCCCATCGGTCATGACGACGATCGCGGTACGGCCGGAACCGTGACTCAGGGGAGCCAGCCTTTCTGTCACGAACCGCAATGAGTCCCAGAATTTTGTCCCCCCAATACTCTTGTCCATTCGGTCGATCTTCTTCTTTAATTTTTCACGATCGAGGGTGAAATCTGAGATAAGTTCCGGCTCGTCAGTGAAGGTAACCACCGCAACGCGATCGGTGGGTCGGGTAGCATCAACAAAACGCTTTGCGGAGCGCCGGATCAGCTTGATCTTGTCCGAGGTTGAACCCGAAATATCCAGTAAGAGCACCAGATCGAATGGCGCATCGGCGGCAGCGAAAAATACAATGTCCTGCGGCTTTCCATCTTCCAGAACGAGAAAATCTTTCTGTTGCAACGGCGTCGCAGGGGCGTTCGCATTTAGACCGATGACACTCACCTTAAGATCCACCAGGTCGGTATCAACGCGGATCGTTTCCTGCGGCTCGCCAGTCTGCGCCACGCAAATTATCCTGAACAGGCTGAGCGCAAAGACCCACCAGAAGATGCATGTGCTATTCGATAGTTTCACAATATCTAGCATGAGCCCTAGTAACGCATGCTGTCAGCTTGCGTCGCTATACACAGCGTGCTTCTGTGGCGACGGACGCAAGCTAACAGCATGCGTTACTAGGCTAACCTTCAGTTCGCATAGTAGCCGCGTTTGCCACGAGCGACTGCGTTCGGGCGACCAATATTTACCCGGATCGCCCGCCATCGCTTGTCGCGCGCCTTGTTCGACGGCCGGTAGGAAAGGCTGTACACAGTTCCCAGATCAGCCACCACGCGTTCGTACGCGCCTGCCAGATTTTCGAGGCGCTCCACCTCATAGAAAATGCCGCCCCCGTTCTCTGCCAATTCCTTTATTCGATCATGGCCGGCGTCAAAAGCCTCGGGCTGAGTATCGAGTGGATTTAGGGCTTCGTATTCGGTGTTAAGCCAGAGAGTATAGAGCACACCGTCAAACTCTTGAATCCTGCTTAACAACTCCGGATAAGGAAGTTTTGAACCGTCGCCCTGTACACCAGGAATGCTGCCATCCAGTCCATCACTCATAAGAACGATTGCCGTGCGTCGTGATTTTGTGCGTTCTTTGGAAATCTCAGCGACGGTGAAATCAATCGCATCATAGAGTTTTGTATCCCCTGTGGCTGTCTCTATGCCGCTGATTCGTTCACGAAGTGTTGCTCGGTCCAACGTCAAAGGCGAGACAAGCGTGGGCTTACCGGCAAAAGTGACGACTGCAATTCGATCAGAGGCTCGCGCCGATTCGACAAACCGCAGCGCTGCCGCCCTGATTAATTTCAGGACGTCCTTCGTCGATCCCGATAGATCGATTAGCAAAATCAGGTCGAAAGGCGCTGATGAAGCATCAAAATGGAGGATACGCTGTTCAATACCATCTTCGAACATGCGAAAGTCTGACTGGCTTAGACCTAATAACCCGCGATTAGTACTTCGATCAATAACACTCATGTTCAGAGTCACGAGCTGCGAATCGACGCGAATAATATCTCCCTCGCTGATCTCTTCGCTTTCACCGGATCTCGCTGGCGTCCCCGCCGCAGAGGAAGGACTCTCCGCGACGAGTTGAGGTGGTCGTGTTTGGCCGGCAGCCGCTGAGGGAACGCTGTCCAGGGGTGCAAGATTGATACGGCCACTTCCGCTATTAATTCGCAACATCCTGCCACCTGTGCCGAGTCTTGCCTGCAAAACATGGCCATCAGCACTCGGGACTGAGGTCAATTCCGAGGTGACAATCCCCGTAACTGACTTTGCAATCAAATCGGCATTGGTTGGGTTCAGAAACACGCGAATATCCCCCGAGACCGAAGTCAACCCTACAGACTGAGCCAGCCCGTGCATCGTTATGGCACCTGCGATAGTAGTTATCTCCAGGTGCGATGAATCAGGCACTCGGACTGTCAGGTTAATAGCCGCAACCGGATCAATAGGTCTTCGAACCACTGAAATTGATAAGAGTTGATTGCGATTATCTATGACGATAGGTGAAGTGACCGGCGTCTTTTCAGCTTCAGCAAATCCGGCTGAAACCTGCACAAAACTTTCCGGCCACACTTCCAGGGACACGCTGCCGAATCGATTCTCGATCTTGATTCGGCCGTTGGGGGATACATCGATCCGCACGCCTTCGTCGGTTTCACGCGCAAGAACCGGATCAATGGGTGCAAGTAAGAAGATGGTTAGCAGAGCGGCAAGAGCCCAGCTAACCCTATGAGCTTTCGATGGCATACGTTCAAGTGGGGAGCGACGACTGACTCTAGACGGGGAGATGCGCGCGTCGTTTTTAATCGCCTCTTTACACGCTGAAGCTGCACGCAAAGGTTCGAGACAAACAACAGCGTCAATACTTACCGATCTGGCGTCGAGGATCAAATCAAGAGGCTATCGCTCTATCATGTCGAGCATTGAACCCTCTTTTTTCTCGGGCGAAGCTACCGGTACACCACCGGCATCCGCGAGACGTAGGAGCAGATTGTTGGCATTGGTCGCATAAGGCATTGCTGCTTCCTTAGAAACAACCGCCTGGCGAATCAATTGTTCAATAACGCGATCAAAGGTTTGCATTCCCTCCGTATCGCCCTGCTCCATGGCGTCGATTAGCGACTTGCCGTCAGACTCGCCTTTTTCGATGTACTCACGAGTTCGCATGGTTGATTTCAATATCTCAATGGCCGCTACTCGTCCTGTGCCGTCCAGTTTGGGAATCAACCGCTGAGAAATGATGTAACGAAACGACTGGGCGATTCGGGTACGTATCACATGTTCTTCGTTCTTGGGGAAAACACCGATGATTCGGTCGACAGTCTTCGAAGCATCAATCGTGTGTAAAGTTGAAAGGACCAGGTGGCCCGTCTCAGCAGCCTCTAGCGCAACCTCTATCGTCTCGCGATCGCGCATCTCTCCGACGAGAATAACTTTGGGCGCCTGTCTCAGGGCGGCGCGGAGAGCAACTGCGAAGTTTGGAGTGTCAGAGTGAAGCTCGCGCTGATGGACCGTGGAATTCTTGTGTCGGTGCAGAAACTCGATCGGATCTTCGATAGTCACGATGTGGTAAGACTTTGTCTCATTTATCAGATCGATGATCGCCGCGAGTGTCGAACTCTTGCCGCTACCAGTCGGGCCCGTAACCAGCACAATTCCGTTCTTAATGTCGGCAATGAGTTTCAACCGTTCGGGAAGATTAAGGTCCTTGAACTGTGGCGGTTTGGCGGGAATTGCCCGCATGACGATAGCGTACGTACCGCGCTGCTTAAAGATGTTAACGCGAAAACGACAGTCACCCGGAGCGCTGAATGAAACGTCGGCCGAGCCGGTCTTGTCCAAGCTTTCCAGCGCCGTTTCCTGGTTAGCCAGAATGAGCTTGGCGATTCCTGCTGTGTGCGCCGGCGTCAACTTTTCCAGACCGGGCACATGCACTCCTTGAAGGTTGCCAGTCAATTCAACTTGCGGCGGCCGGCCAGGTGAAAAAATGAGATCGCTGACTTTGTCAGAAACAGCCAGCATTTTCCGCAAAATCGTAATGAAGTTTGGCGCCGGGGGTCCTCCGACCGGCAAGTCTGAAGTAAGAGGCGTTTGGCTCATTCTAGTTCAACTACTTTCTTTCGTGGTGCGTTAAGAGCTCATGCAGGTTACTCGCGAAAAAGAAAGGCTCAATAAAGAACAAACGCGACTAAGCCTGCGTACATCATAGTAGTTGATCGACGGACTGGCAGCGGCATTGGCAGTCCAATTTTTCGAAGAGGAGGCGCTGGCACCATGGCTACCTACAGAGACCCTGTAAGATGCTTTGCACCACTTGAGGTCATCGAGCGCCTGCTGGAAATTCGTGTTGAAGCGGGCCACAAACCCGCCGTTTATCTCCTTTCGCCCGATGACATGGCAGCTTATCTTGATGCATATGGCTTTGATGTGTACGCTTTATCGGAGGCCGAAGCTCAATTTCACTTTGGAGACTATCGCGCTCCGCTCGCGCCGGGCGGTGATCATGCCCACAGTTCATTTACGGCGCATTAAGTAAGACTTGAAGATAATTGGCCAAACGGGAGACTAAGTGTCTCCCGTTTTGCTTTCAGGCATTGCTTTAATCACAAAGAATGTAATGTCGTCGCTGGCCCCTTTTCCGTCCGTCCAGTTCAGAACTTCATGCTGCACATTTGTTATGAGTTCGCGTGCCGGTAGGTTCGCAGCCTGTCGCACCGCCGTCGCTAGCCGGTCCCGGCCAAACTCCTCTCCCAAAGTGTTGTTCGCCTCAGTCACGCCATCAGTGTAGAGTACCAGGACATCACCGGGTTCAAACGTCAAATAGTATTGGTGGTAGCGCGTATCCCGAAACATACCCAGCGGCAAACCGCCTCGCTCGATGAAACGCGCATTGCCTTTGGCATCCAGCAAAAGAGGAGGATTGTGGCCTGCGTTTGCGTACGAAAGCGTTCTATTTTCTGTGTCGAGCGTGCCATAAAAGGCAGTGACGAACTGATTACGCTCAATGGATTCCCACAATAGGTAGTTCACCTTTGCCATGGAAATCTGCGGGGCGTAGCCGATGTGCGTCGCACCTCGCAAACTCGCACGCAGAAAAGCCATCAGCAAAGCTGCAGGCACACCTTTTCCAGACACGTCGGCAATTACGAGTCCGATCTGATCCTCAGAGATCCTCACCCAATCATAGTAATCGCCGGAAACCTCTTCGGTGGGAAAGTTGTAGGCACTGATGTCATAGCCAGGTAACTTGGGGTCGCTGGGCGGCAGCAGTTCTAACTGCACCTGGCGGGCCACCTCAAGCTGCCCTTCGAGTCGCTTCTTCTCGATCAACTGCTCGTGAAGCATGACCTTCTCGATGATGATTGCCACCTGCGAAGCAAGCATCATTAGCACCTGAAGGTCATCCTCGTAGTACGCATTCAGCTCATCGCTTTCGAGATCGAAAACGCCGATGACTTCATCATTGGAAATGATCGGTGCGACCATCTCTGAACGTGTTTCTGCTCGAGCATTCACATAGATCGGATCGTTACGAACGTCTGGAGAGATAATAGGCTCGCGGTTTAACGCCACATGCCCAATAAAGCCCTCACCCAGCTTCAAGTGCAATCCACTCAGTTCGTCGATGTCATAGCCTCTAACGGCTTCCGCCTGAAATTCGCACGGCTCTTCGCCCTCTGCAATCCGAGCCTGGTCAACGCAGTGCAATACAAAAATGCCTGCTGCGTCGTAAGGGATAAGCGAATCTAGCGTGTCCATTACCAGGTTGAGGACTTCCTGCAGGTTCAGCGAGCGGCTAATCGTCTTGGTAATGTCCAGCAGCATGCGCAGCTTGTCGATCGTCGACAAACCCCGTCCAGCGGCCTCTTTTGTTTGTTCAGTCATGCAGGTTCAAGATTAGCGACCCAATTGCCGGGAGCGAAACCGCCTCCAAAGACAACGTGTGATTATATATTTTTGTCGCTCGGCTATGAAGTCCGCGGGGGATTTCTCGTTGAACTGGACCAAACTCATTTCTCGTGAAGTGTTTTGTAGGTTCCCCAGAGATGGGTAACTTTCAGGCGGTATTCGACCAATTCCCGACTGACTCGGAAGCGCCGTCCAATCTCGCTCGATGTCCTGGCTTCCAAAACAAAACGCCGCAACGCGGCAAAGGGCACGAGGGCGGCTGCGCCCACCCCGTAAGCATCCTCTTCGTCCGATTTTCGATAGTCGCGCGCCATCGTTCGTCCGCGCTCATCTTCAGCGACAACCGACAAGCGGTTTGGCGTGTGGCCGAGAAAAACGTGGCAAATCTCCTCCATCAATGTCGCATTGGTCCGGGTTCTTCCGTGCGTTGGATTGAGTATGACAATTCGGGCGCCGTTCGGTAAGGGGCGCGAGCTGACACCTCCTGACCACGCCTCTGCCCCGGAACCGAGCAAATGCTCCCGTGCTTGTTGGCTCAGCCCGTTGATCATGTCGAAGTCAAGCACAACGAGGTTCGCAAACTGTGCGAGCTTAAAGGGATCGAGTGGAGCATCGCACCGCACACGCGCAAAGTCGCGCAGGCCCAGAGCTTTCAACTCGTAGTTTTGCCACTTTTCACCCTGGGGTAGTTTAAAGCGGCCCACAGATTCGATCATAGAAGGAGGTATGAAGTGTTTGGGGGAACTAACGTCGCTTCTTCCCGGCCTTGAGCTGGTCGGCACGACTAAACTGCGCATACGCCACGCGAAACAGTTCGGATAAGGCGGCTGCTGTTTCCGGCGTCAGGTTGCGGTCCGCTCGCAAATGGGCCTCGACAATTTCCGGTGTGGGTTCGCGAGCGAAATACACGACAGGCTTGCTGTCTTCCGAATCCGGCTGGCGACCGCCGAGGATGCGATCCATTGGCACATCGAGCCAGTTAGTTAAGCGCGCAATGTTGTCTGCGTCTGGCTTGCCGGTCCCATTCTCGATCCGCGACAGTGTTGAAGCCGAAACTCCGGTCTTATTGGCGAGGTCTCGCAAACTGAGCTCCAACTCATCGCGTCTGCGCTTTACGGCTCGCCCAAGTTCTTCGGTATTAACCAATGCTTTTCGGGTCATAAGCTAAGAGTTCCCTTCACTGTGCAGTGGAGCCCCTTTGGATCTAGACTCGAAACTATCACACCGTGGTTTTAGTTGCAAGACTGTGTTTTACACTTGAAACACAAGCACGGCGACAAAGCAGAAGGCCGCGTCTGGTCGACGCGGCCTGCTGGTATTGCTGGCTTGCGGCTTCTTCCTTTTGGCTCACGGTTGGGTACGTTTTTGCATCGCACTCATCGCCAGGTTCCGCGCTCGCGGTAGCACGTCTACTGCTTTTGCCACCTGGGGATCATCAGCAGTGATGTAGACGCGATCGGCCGTCACTCGCCCGTACGCTGCGGTCACAACGTTGGTTCGCATTTGCAATTGGATAAAGGACCGGTTGTGATCCAGGAGTGGCGCCGTAGACCGGAAATTGGGATCGTTGGCGACAAATTCCTTGAAGCTCTTGAAAAGAGCGTCGGTCATCGGAAAGTCCGACGGCTGAAGATCGTGGCTGAAATTGATTTCTCGCTGGACTTGATAGCTTTCAAAGCCGCGAATCCGGCCGTTAACCAGGTCACGAGAAAAAGCAAAGATAGGATTCAGTAATCGTCGCTGAGCGACGCTGACGGTTCTGGCGTTGACACTCTCATCCGGCTGAATGCCCCCGCCGCCGTAGACCGCGCGGCCAGTATCGGTTTTCTTTTCCGGCCCCTGAGGCTTCACTTCGTCCTTCTGGTCCAACCGGTTCAAGCCACCGTGCGTGTAATAATCGTAGAATCCGCCATTGGAGTAGTCGCGCTGAATCAAACGACCTGAAGGGGTAAAGTATTTGGCAGAAGTCAACGTCAGTCCCGCTCCGTATTCCAGCGGAATAATGCTTTGGACCAGGCCCTTCCCAAAACTGGTATTGCCGACAATGAGAGCCCGATCATGATCTTGCATAGCGCCGGCAACAATTTCCGAGGCCGAGGCCGTGTAACTGTTTACCAAAATAACCAGGGGCGTCCGATCGGGCGAAGCATTGTGCGACTTGTAGGTGTTATCCTTAAGGCCGTTGCGACCCTTCTGCGTGAGGATAAGCTGGTCAGCAGGAAGGAAGACTTCGGCCACATGGATTGCCTGGTCAAGAAACCCACCCGGGTTATTTCGTAGATCGAGCACTAGCGATGTCATGCCCTTTGCATGCAGGTGTTCAAGAGCATCTTCGAGTTCTTCGGTCGTCGAGTAGTTAAAACCTCGGGTCATGTCGATATAGCCAACGCCCGGCTTCAACATGTAGGAGTCAGGAAGTGAGGGTTGCGGAACCGCATCGCGGGTAATTTCAACAGTTTGGAGGTGTTTGTCGGCAGCGCGTTCAACCTTGATCTGCACAACCGAACCGCGCGGACCGCGAATCTTGTCGCGCACTTCGATAGATTGTTTGCCAGTCATCTTCACACCGTCGACCTCGACGATTCGATCGCCGAACCTCAGGCCTGCCCGCGCCGCGGGTGAGTTTTCGAAGGTAGCGGTTATGAATGTGTCGAGTTCATCTCCGAGCGTGTAATTCAGAATTGAAGCGCCAATCCCAAAGTATTCCGAACGCTGATCTGTTTTAAGTTCTTCAAACTCTTCCCGGTCGTAGTAGTTTGAGTGCGGGTCAAGCGAACGTAACATGCCGATTATTGACGACTTGAACAACGCGTTGTAATCCAAACCCTTGCCCTCAACGTACTGCTCTTGAATAACGTTCAACGCTTCATCGAAATCTCTTTCAACCAAGGCGACGGGGTTGCCTGGATTTTCCCGGGGAGACCGGCGAGTTGGTGCGGCCGGTCCGCCGGTCGATCTGCTTCCTGACGTGCTGCCCACTGGAGGGATCGTTTGCGGTTTCTGTTGGGCATAAACAAATGTGGGAATGCCGAGAACGAAGGCTAAAAGCGCCACTAGCGCCGGAGAGAATATCTTTTTCACTGATAACCTCTAAAAATTCTAATCCTTAAGGTTGAACCCGCGCGTCCAGTCGGACAACAAAAGTAAAAGTCAAAAGCGGGTCGCGACTGCAATATAAAGGATGCAGTAGAACTGAGCAAGGTTGGTCTTCACCCGCACTCCGTTTCTTCTTCAATAAAATGATTAACTAATTCAAATTAATTCAAATTTCTAAAGCGGTTAAAAGTCCGGCGGAATCCCTTTGGATTTTCCGTGGTCTTTGCTCGCTTGACGACCCTTTCCAGCCGTCCGTAGAATGAACTGACAAAAGGCAATAATCGTATAATTTACAGGAACACGAGTTGGTCGAGAAAAGGAGTTTTTCCAGATGAGCAATCCGTATAAAGAAGCTCCTCCGAGGGGAGAGACGATTGACGATTTAATGCTTCGCGACGACGATGCAGATTCATCCTCAGAGGACAGATCCCGTGCGGCTTCTTCCGTACGTGATATCGCGTCCCGAATTCCAGAGTCGCTCAGCGCCATTGGACGGGACATCAGCAGAACAATTGAGAAGGCTATTTCAGCAAAGGATGACTATGTCGTGGCTGTGAAAGTATCGCCAGAGGCTCAGGAAAAGTTAGAGCAACTAGTGCAGGCTGGGGTCTTTCGCAGTCGTGCGGAAGCAGCGGGCTATTTAATAGATGAAGGCATTAAAACGCAATCAGCCCTGTTTGAGCGAGTTCGACAGAAACTGGCTGAGATAGAGCGGCTGCGAGCAGAACTTCGAGGCCTGATCACCGACAAACCGGCGTAGGGTTTATCGTCCACTCGCTTCTGATCCTTAGCCTTTCCGTCCCCCGTAATCTGGCTGCTTGTCCTCACCTGTGGATAGGCATGCCCTAAAGCTAGAATGAATCGAGAACCAATAAGTGGCTGAGACATTCCAACTTCCGTCGACGACAATCCAACAGTTCACCCTTTCGAACGGCCTCCGCGTTATTCTCAGCCCGGACCGGTCCGTACCGGTTGTGTCGGTTGCCGTTTACTATGATGTAGGCTCGCGTAACGAAATAGAGGGACGCACCGGCTTTGCCCACCTTTTCGAGCACATGATGTTTCAAGGCTCGGAGAATGTCCCCAAGGCTGCGCACTTCCAATACGTCTTCAATGCGGGCGGAACAATGAACGGCACTACTTCCACTGAACGAACTAACTATTTTGAGACACTTCCATCAAACCATCTGCCACTGGCGCTCTGGCTGGAAAGCGACCGCATGCGCTCACTTAGGGTGACGCAGGAGAACCTGGACAATCAACGCAACGCCGTGCAAGAAGAGAAGAGGCTGCGCTATGACAATCAGCCGTACGTTAATGCATTCCTCAGAATTAACGAGTTGATTTTTAAGAATCCGGCCAATGCTCATTCCACCATTGGTTCGATGGAAGATCTTGATGCCGCGACTATTGACGACGTGCGCGGATTTTTTCGTGTTTACTACGCGCCTAACAACGCGGTGCTGACGATCGTTGGCGATTTTGATGAAGCGGAAGCTCGCGGTCTGGTCGAAAAGTATTTCTCGAGCATACCCAATCAACCTGCTCCTCCGCCGGTTGACGTTAGTGAACCAGAAGAAGTGGCAGTAAACACCGAGACCTTCATCGACAAGCTTGCACCCGCACCAGCATTTGTTCTCGGATGGAAGATCCCCGTCCGGCGTAGTCCTGAGTTTTACGCGTTGTCCCTGGCGGGCAATCTGCTCTTCGAGGGAGACAGCTCGAGACTTTATCAAAAGCTAGTGAAGGGAGATGAATCTGTCGTCTCGATTCAGGGTGGCATTGACGAACGCAGAGGCCCTTCGGCACTTTATGTTTTTGCGTTACCAAAGCCGGGCCAGGAAGTAATAACGATCCGACAACAGATTTTCGACGAGATCAAGCAGCTGGCTACCGAGGGTCCTAGCGAATCAGAGATGGAGAAGCTTCGCAACTCCCTTTCCAACGATGCGGTTCGAGGTAGACAATCGACGATGTATCGTGCTCAACGAATCGCCGAGTTTGCTTTGTACGACAACGATCCGGGACTAGTTGATTCCGAACTTGGAGAATATCTGGCAATCACCTCGCAGCAAATCAAAGAGGCTGTCCGATCGTTTCTTGACGTAACAAATCACGTAACGCTTGATATCATCCCCGCGGCACAGGTGGAAGCGGCCGAAGCAGCTGTTGCCGCATCACCCCAGCATCCTGGCGAGCCGAAACAACCTCCCTCTCCAGCGGCTCAGTTTCCGCCCGCGCCTCCGCCTGAGCCTGGTTCGTTCCATGAACCTGAAGTGCCGGCCGTTGAGCCGGAGCCGCCGCACCCCGAAAGACCACAAGATCCTGCCCAGCCGCGAACTCCTCCGAAGGAGGTTGGCTCGGGGCCATTAAAGCTATGAGCATGACTCAACTAGAGGAGTTTCGCCGGCAGCCACCCCCGACGTTAGCGCCCAGACCAATCAGCCTTCCGTCGCCTCACGAGACGACATTGTCTAACGGCCTTACGGTCATGGTCGTGGAAGACTCGCGCTTGCCACTTATCAGTTTTCGTCTCGCGTTCCGCTTCGGTGACGCTCATGACCCGGCGAACTTACCGGGACTGAGCGACATGATTGCCGGGCTGCTGACGGAAGGAACAGAGTCGCGTACGAGCCGTGAGATTGCAGACGAAGTCGCGCGGATGGGCGCGACGCTTACCGCTGGGGCAAGTTCGGACTACACGACCGTTGCCGGATCGGCACTTTCACGATTCAACAGCGAGGTTCTCGAGCTGATCGCGGATGTTACGCTGCGTCCGTCGTTTCCCGAGCATGAAGTAGAGCTTCTACGACAGAATAGTAAGGAGAGCCTCAAGCAACAGCGCGCCCAACCATCATTCCTGGCAACCGAAATGGTTTCACGAGTGATGTTTGGCGACCACCCCTACGCAGTCGTCGCACCAACTCCGGAGTCGATCGATGCGACCACGCGCGACCACATTGCAGACTTTCATCGCCAGAAATACCTGCCCAACAATGCGGTATTCATAGTTGTCGGGGACGTGCGTGTTGATGACACTATTAAGCACATTGAACAGCTGTTCGGAGAGTGGAAACAAGGCGCACCGCTGGATACTAACTTTCCCGCTCCACCGGGGCGCACTGCTCGCGCCACGTATCTCATAGATCGGCCCGGATCTGCGCAGTCAAACATAGTAATCGCTAACAGCGGTATCACCCGAACCGATAAAAATTACTTTCCGCTCTTGCTGATGCATACTGTGTTTGGCGCCACCGCTTCCTCTCGTCTCTTTATGAATTTGCGCGAGGAGAAAGGCTACACCTACGGAGCGTATTCAAACCTGGACGCACGCCGCAGCGCGGGAACCTTCCGCTCATCAGCAGAAGTGCGCACAGCTGTCACCGGAGACTCTCTGAAAGAATTCTTCTATGAACTCAACCGAATCCGGAACGAGCCCGTGTCGCAAAAAGAGATTTCCGACGCGAAATCTTACCTGACCGGAGTCTTCCCGATAAGATTGGAAACACAAGAAGGTCTTGTCGATCAACTAGTGCAAATCAAGATGCTTGGACTGGGAGACAATTATCTGGACGAGTACCGCGATCGCGTGCAGTCCGTAAGCATCGACGACATTCAGCGAGTCGCCAAAGAATACGTGCAGCCGGATAAAGCCGCGGTTGTCATCGTCGGCGACGGCGCAGAAGTGATCGAACAAATCAGGCCTTTCACGGAAACCCTCGAGATGTATAACACTGCGGGTAAAAAGAAGGATGCTCTAGCTTCTGCAAGTGCGATTGGACCGTCGGATGTTTTTGGCACTTGGGCATTAGATATTGAGACGCCGCTGGGTCAAAGCATTCCGGCCACCATGACTCTAACGCAAACTGAGACCGGCCCCTCAGCACGAATTGATTCTCAAATGGGCAGCGCAGACTTGGGCGCAATTGAAATTGACGGGAGCGGCCTGTCCGCCTCAGTCTCATTCGACATGGATGGCCAGACGCTCCAAGGCCAAGTCTCAGGTACTTTTCAAGGAGGGCGGCTAAACGGAACGCTAACACTCGAGGGCTTACCATCGTTAAATTTTACCGGTTATAAGACTTCGTAGGGGAGTCCGACAAACTTCAGTTTGTCGCGTCTCGCAAATGACTCCTTCCTTGGAACATCCACTCTCTTCATCCACACTCTCTTTAGGAAACATCGACAAACTGAAGTTTGTCGGACACAAAAATGCCCGGCATGGCCGAACATGCCGGGCGAATCACAGGAGGAACCGAGTGTTATGGTCGTCGCTATGATTGCGACAATCCGTTAACCTCGCTTGGTGAGATGTAGAGTTGTACTCTTCAGGTTGCTTTCAACGCTCGTAACGCAGCACGATCCCGTCCCCGCCGACCGCCCAACCAATCTTCTTGTTGCAATAGAGTGCGTAGAGGTTTTGCTTTGTTTGCGAGTCTTGTTGGATCCAAGTTCGGCCGCTATCTTCTGTCCGTAGAATGGTGCCGGTGCGACCTACTGCCCAGCCCTCGTCGTCATTCACAAACTGTACACTTAGCAAGGTCGAACGCATCGGCGGCATCACGGATGTCCAGCTCAGTCCGCCATCGGTAGTGCGTAGAATAGTGCCACGTTCACCTACAGCCCAGCCCCTTTTGTCGTCGCGAAAGTCGATATGAAATATCGTTGACGTTACACCGGAGGCTTGTGTCGTCCAGGTTTCTCCGCCATCCTGAGTGTTCAAGATAATGCCGCCCGCACCCACGATCCAGCCGCGCTTTTCGTTTACAAAGTCTACGTGAATTAACTCGAGCCGGCTCGGCGCACGTTGCCTTTGCCACGTTGTTCCAGAGTCGTCGGTAAAGACAAGAATGCTGTCGACGATCCGATCTCCGCGGCTGACTGAGCCTACAACCCAGCCCTTTTTCTTGTTGGGAAAGCGCACGCTATAAAGTTCAACAGTCGCGCCATCAAACTCGTTGGGAAGAAAACGGCGCGATTCGCTCCACCGGGTACCGCTATCCTGCGTTGCGAAGATTGTGTTACCCGCAAGGAGGAAGCCGTTTTCTTTGTCACGAAAATAGACGTCGTTGATGGCGTCCGTTGTGCCCACCACCTGCCGCGACCAAGTCTCGCCACCGTCGTCGGTGCGACCGAGAAAACCGTTGTCACCGCCAACCCACCCGCGTTTACTGTCCAGGAAATAGACGGTATTCAAGTCGCCTCGCGCGGGACCGATGCGAGTTGCGACCCAGCTTGTTTGAGCTAGAGTCGAAATTGGTAAGGCGGAAAGAAACAGGATAAACAAACAAGGAATGGCTACAGCCGCTCTAAAGCAATAATTCATATACTATCCGCGATGGCGAGCAGCGCAAGAGTTGTAAGTCGCCCTGCGCAACAACGAAAAAGCACTTTAGGGGTTGAGGAACTTGTACCTTAAGTTTGACCTTCAAGACAAGGGGCCACGCAAGTGGAAGACAAGCGTGGCCCGAGTTTTAAGTCCGGGTTTCAGGTTTCAAGTTGTCGTATCTGATGTTCCAGGTTGATCAACTTGAAATTGATTAACCTTGAAACTTGAAACTTGAAACCTGAAACCTGAAACAAGCTCGTTTACCAAAGGCTTAAGTCACTCGATAAACGCGGCCCTCGAAAACTACTACCACCTGTTCCCCCAGTGCGAAAAACTCAGCTAGCCGAGGCTTTGACTTGAGCAGTGCAAAATATTCATCGCTGCCGAACTTGAGAACTGTTTCCGGCAGCTGCGCATCGGCCTTAAACTCTGCGTCGGTCCACACCTTCTCGCGCAGATAGAAAGTCTTACCGGCGACGGTACGAACCACTGAAGGCGCAGCATTCTCGCTGACCCGAATGGCTTCCTGTTGCGCACGAGCAGACTTGCTCTGCTGCACCGCACCTGCTCCGTTGGACGCAGCGACGTCCGCAGCCTTAGGCGCATTCGCTCTTCCACCCGTTAAACCGCCAAAGGTTCGTCGAACAGGTGGCGCTGCTGTTATGTCCTTCACTTGAGCCCCAGGCTCGAGCGCGAGATAAGACGTGTAGGGCGTCACGATGCCATAGCGCGTTCCCAGATCGACAATCTCGTCGCGCAACTCTTTCTGCTCGCCATTTGAGCGTACCTGCTCCATTAACCAACCAACCCTGCGCGTCGCCCACAGGCGCGGCAGATAATCGTTCGCCTCTTCGCGCAGCGGAAATCGAAGGTTGTCGTAGAAGAAGGTCCTGTTGGAGCTACTGGATTTGCCGGTTAGTTGTAATCGAACGTAGTCCATACTGATCGGATTCCGGTACCGGCCGATTAACATCACCTGTGACCCTTTGAACACGTCGGGAATCGCTCGCGGATAAACGAGATCCGTTTCCACCCCGGCCATATCAAGCTTTAAGTCAGTAAGAACTGGATAACTGACTTTAGCAAAAAAGTTCGACACTTTGATTTCCAAGTCTTCCTTAGGTTCGACGTAATCCGCGACGCCGCCGTTTTCGGCTGCGAGTTTATCGAGTAGCGTGGTGTTTACGTCATACCCAACTCCGAATGTAAACAGGCGGACGCCAGCGGGTCGCTCCGTGCGAACACTATCTAAGATCCGATTTACGTTGGTTTCGCCTACAGTCGGGAGGCCGTCAGTCAGAAAGACAAGAATCTTTGGTCTGTTACTCGCTTCAAACTGGTGTTCGGCAGTGAGCAGCGCTTGATTGATATTCGTTCCACCAACGGGCCGCAAGGCCTGAACAAATGTCTCGCCTTGCTTGCGTCCCTGGTCGTCAGCGGCCACGAGGCCTGTTTGCATAGCGTGTTCTTCACCAGCGAAGGAGATGACGTTGTAACGATCCTGTGATCGCAGAGTTCGAATACCGTAAAGCAACGCAGCACGGGCCTTCTCCATCTTGCCTTCCTCGGCCATTGACCCGGAGGTATCGAGAACAAAAATAATATCCTTCGCCGTATATTCCTGCTCTGACCAGTCATCTTTGGGGGATATCATCAGAAGGAAGTAACCGTCTTTTCCGGCTTCTCGGTGCGTCAACAACGTGAGCCCGAAATCCTCTCGCGAGATCGTATAAAACAGCTGAAAGTCTCGCGGCTCCTTTCCATTTCCAGTTTCGAATGAGACTAGCGATCGGCGATCGCCATTTCGCTTCACATCGATTTCGTGAGTCGGCGAATAAATATTTCGCACCGGATCCTTACTTTCCAGTTCAACTCGTCCGGCGACGGAACCGATTTGAGCTAACTGGCGTCCGATGCCCAGCGGATAGCGATAAGCAACCGTTCCGGATTCAGCGCGCAGCACTTGCGAGTAGATGATTTCGAGCTTCTTGTCCGACCGCGGCGGGATCGGGAAGATACTAGCTTGAAAAAGATCTTTACCTGCGTATTCGAGTAGGCCGGGGTCGCGCTGACGGCGCACAATCTCGTCGTAAATGCGCCGTGCCTCTTCCCGTGATCGGACCTCACCAACCAGGCGGCGATCGCCATCCCATATTGCGAATTCGACAATAGAAGCTGCCTCGGGAATGGGAAACAGGTAAGTACCTTCGAGTACTGCGTCCGTATCGTTTCGGAAAACCTGCTCAACGTGAGTGGTTGCAACCTGCGCTGAGATTCTCGTGTCAATCTTGATGGACTTCACCGGCAGGGAACGCGGCAGGGGTATCGGCCGGGGAGGACGGGGACAACGCTCACATGGACCGGGAACAATTACACCCTGGGCGCGGGCCGCAGACGCAAAAACCACGGTTAGCGAAACTAAAAGCAAAACCCTGCCAATTCGACTTTGCATTGGTCTCTCCTGAATACAGTTAATCTGTCAACCCGCTTGCTCGCTTGGATAGAACGGCCGTGCTGAGGTTTCCTTGCGGTTGGGTGAGGGTTCTGCCGTACTCGAAGGCAAAGCGAAGGGCGGAACGCCAAGTGAGAACGAACATTAGAACGTTCTCAAAGGGTCTTGAACCATTCCTTGCTTACTGTTCCTGCCTACTGCCTTCTGCTGTGAGCCTGGTTTGCGGCTAATAAAGTGCCCGCAATCGCTTATTTGTAATGGCGACAACGGTAACGAAGACGACTATCACCAATCCACCAGTGGCGAGCGTATACCGTACACCGAACTCATGTGAGGCCGCCCCGGCAATAATATTTCCAATTGGCATGGTGCCGATGAAAGAGAGGATGAACATACTCATCACGCGTCCGCGCATTTCGTCAGTTACGAGCTTTTGCAGCAACGTATTGGTCACAGCCACGGAGGTTACAATCGAGAAGCCAATGCCGAAGAGGAAGATGAAAGAGAGTGTCACATCGGTCGAGAGTGCGAATGCGGTAACAAAAAGTCCGAAAGAAAAAGCTCCGCCGAGTACAGACCATCCCTTTCGCTTGAAATCGCCGAGGTAGGCAAGCAACAACGCGCCCACAAAAGCACCGGAGCCCGCCGTTGCCATCATCCAAGCCAGACCTGTTTCACCCAGATGAAAGATGTCGCGCGCATAGATTGGCACAAGGGTCAGATAGGGCGCACCAAACATGCTGCTAACCCCCGACAGCAAGAGCAACGAAAATACGCGCGGGCGATTCCGTACGTAACGAATGCCGGCGACGAGATCCTGCCAAAGAGCCTTTCGGTCTTTGACGGAATGGGCGGATGCAGAGTTCAGGCCTCGTTGATCGAAACGGACCATCTTCAAAGCTACAACGACCGCAATGAACGATAGACCGTTAACAAAGAAGCAGCCGGCTAAGCCAAAAAACTTGAATCCGAAACCGGCGAGCACTGGGCCAACGACGCGTGATAGTTGAAACTGGGAAGAATTTAGCGCCACTGCGTTTGCCAAATCCTCGCGGCCGACAAGATCATACGTCATCGCCTGATACGACGGGCCGGCAATGGCCATGCAACAACCAGTGACGAACGAGAACGCTAGTACGATCCATCTGTTAACAACATTGGTCCACACCAGAGTCGCGAGTCCCAGGGCGGCCAGACCCGCGACAACCTGCGTATAAAGAAGTAGTCGACGACGGTCAACGAGATCGGCAAAGACCCCACCGGCAAGCGTGAGCACAAAACCCGGTGCCGTCGCCATAAAGGCATCCAGACCAAGCCAGAACGGCGAGTTTGTAAGGATCAACATTAACCAACTTTGAGCGACCGCCTGCATCCAGGTTCCGACGTTCGACAAAAATGCGCCGGTCCAAAACAGACGGAAGTTGCGATGCGACAGGGCTCGAAACATTCTCGCCTTGCGCGGAACAGTCTGCTCGGAAATCTCGACCTCCGTAAGCATGATTAATGTCTTAACATTGCCTGGACAAAAGCACCAACAGACAAACGCCCAAACACCTTTGCGAGCCCTTTGAGGTCGTGCTTAAATCAAACGCAGCCCGCCATAACCTAAGGAGAATTCTAGTGAAGTCAATTTCTGCGCTTACCAAGCTTCTTCTCTCACTAACCGTCTGCTTTGTTTTCACGGGAACGTCTATGGCTCAAAATGAAAAGCAGACTCCGCAACCATCGCCGACCGCTTCACCGCAAACAGCGCCGATGACGCCGGCTGCAAATCCTGCTGATGTGGCCTCAATCGATGCCATCATCGCGGCTGTTTATGATGTTATCTCGGGACCCGCCGGCAAAAAACGCGAATGGGATCGCATGCGGTCATTATTTCTGCCAGGCGCGCGGTTGATACCGACGGGCCCGCGTCCAACAGGTGGATACGGCTCCCGAGTGCTGGCCGTCGACGACTATATCGAACGAAGCAGTCCCTTTTTTGAGAAGGAAGGCTTTTACGAAAAGGAGGCATCTCGGCAAACAGAAATGTTCGGCAACATCGCTCACGTTTTCAGCACCTACGAATCACGCCACAGTCCTGACGATGCGAAGCCGTTTCAGCGTGGAATCAACAGCATGCAGTTGATGAACGACGGCAAGCGTTGGTGGGTCGTCACGATATTCTGGCAAGGCGAAGACGAGAAAAACCCGCTGCCGGAGAAGTACCTCAAAAAATAGGGGAAGAGCGAAAGGGGGCAGGAAGGGGGACAGAAGAACAGAAGATCGGAACGGGAACGACTTTCCATTTTTCATTTTTCATTATTTTTCATTTCTCATTTTTTAAATACTAAGTAGCTTTACTCCCCTGAGAAAGATCCACCTGCGCCAGAAGCGGAAAGTGATCCGATGCTGTTAACGTCCCGAACTCAGCAACAACTTTGCAGCTCTTGATGCGATCGGCAGAATGGAGCGGGACGAATACATAGTCGAGGCGCAAATGAGGATCCCAGACTGGAAAAGTGAACCCCTTTTCCTTGTGTAACAAACGATACCCATCAACATAACCAGCATCGATCATCACCTGAATCGTTTCCCGCTGAATATCGCGACCGCTCACCCACACCAAAGCCCGGATCCAAGCCGGCATTCGTTGCACATCCAGGAGTTCCCCAGGGGCCAGAGTATTAAAGTCTCCCACGAGGAGATGAACGCCTTTTTGATGACTTTCCAAGGCTTTGAGTAAGGTCCGGATTTCGCGCGCTCGTTTTCGCTCGTCCCACTTGGAAAAACGCGCGCTCAAATGCAGTCCAAAGATGCGCGCCTCGGTGCCGGCGGGAACAATCTCCAAAAATGAATGTTTCGCCCCTTCGGGATAATGCCACGCGTAGCTCGATGGTTCGACGCGGCTGATAAATCCTATCGAGTGGTTCCGACGCGCACCCCAGAATGGCATTCCAGTTTTGTTCGCGAGTTTTTCGATAACCCGGGGAGCCGTTGCCTCTTGAAATACGACCAGGTCAGGCGACACCTTCTTGATTACTTCCGCTAGTAGGGCTTCTCGGCCAATCCCGCCAAAACGAATGTTGTAGCTGAGGAGCTTGAGGATCACGCATCGTCACCGGGTTGAACGACGACGTAATAAGCCTCATTGAATAAGACGTCGCGCGTGTAAAGTACGAGATTCGCCGTCGCTTGAAAATTGACGGGACGTCTGACCAGATCCTGGATTGATGAGCGCAATGGATTCAGGCTCGGCGCGATATTCGGATCCTTGTCACAGAGAGGTTTGGTGTGCAGGCCGGGAAGGTAGAAGGCGTCGCTGTTCCAGGCCTGCATGACTCTTTTACCAACCAACGTAACGTCGAGGTCACTGGTGCCTTTACCGTCGCCGTCGAATGGTCTGCCGTCTTCGTGGCGCTTGTTTGTGACCACACTGCCGCGCAAGACGATCCCTGTCCCCTCCGGTAATCCCTGCTGGAGTTTCCGATAGAAGGCGATGAAGAGTTTTTCGTCACCATCAAATCCCAGCGAGATAATCCGCGACCGCACTTCGTGATCACTCATCTCATGAGCGTCTTTGGGTTGATGTTCCATAAAGAGATTTAGAAATTAGAATTTAGAATTTAGAATTTGTTGCTCATGCTCCTTCACCTGCACAGGTCATTGTAGAAGACGCGCGATTGGATGCACACCCAATTCTAAATCCTAAATTCTACTAATTTCTAAATTTCTTCATCTAGCTATCTCCCTCACCACCTCGTAAAACTCGCGCGTCCCTTCGCGGACATTTTTTACCGTGATCCGTTCGTTGTTACCATGTACACCTCCATTCTCGTCCACAGTAGTGTAAATCGGAGCCCAACCGTAACAGGTAATTCCGAGCTGGCGATATAGCTGGCTCTCGGTGTAACCACTAAGCATCTTGGTGGTGATTAGTGCCTCGGGGTGACGAGCTTTGGTCATACGTGAAATTACCCGAAACAAATCGGTGTCGCTTGGCGAGCTGTTGGGTGGTTTGAAGTTATTGACGTTTTCGATCGTGATCGTGTCGTCGCCGATTATCTTTGCCAAATCCTTCAGAAAATCATCTGGTTTCTCACCGGGTAAGAGGCGGACGTCAATATTGCAGCTTGCACTGGTCGGGATTACGTTTGTTTGTTTACTTCCGTTCAGCATTGTCAACGAAATCGTGTTTCGCAGCAGGAAATTGTATTCGCGATCGCTGGTTAACTTTTTGACAAATGCAGAATCCTTCAACGACTTGCGAATATTGGCAAACTGGGATCGCTGAGGTTCGTCTTGCAGGGGAGCAATGTCCTGAAAGAACTTTTCTACCGCCGGCAAGAGTTTGATCGGAGTTTGATAGTTTAGGATCCGTGACATCGCCGCCACCAGCCGGTTGGGCGCCGAGTCAGCGATCGGACGCGAGCCGTGACCCGGCTGACCCTTAGCAGTCAGGTGCAACCAAAACGGGGCCTTCTCGGCGACATCGATCCCAACAAATTTCACCTCGCTGCCTTGAAGAAGATTGTCGCCACCCTCGGTAAGCAGATACTCGGCATCCTTAAATAAGTCTGATTTATTCGCGATCATCCAGATTGAGCCCTCGTCCTTCACTTCTTCGTCGGCAGTGCCCAGAAAGATTATGTCGCGCGAGAGCTTGAGCGCTTCTTTTGACAGAATGATCATAGTCATCAGGTGTAATAAGCCTTCGCTCTTCATATCGAGAGCGCCGCGGCCATAAATTGCATCGTCTATGATCTGCGCGGAAAATGGGTCGGTTCGCCACGCGGACGGATCGGCAGTCACGACATCCATGTGACTGAGAAGAATGATTGGTCGCTTTGAGCCGTTTCCTTTCAAGCGAGCGATGATGTTTGCGCGCCCGGGCTTATATTCGAAAATCTCGTTTTGAATTCCGTACTTGTTGAATAGTGATTTAAAAAATTCTGCTGCTTCAATTTCGTTTCCCGGTGGGTTGGAAGTGTTAATGCGCAGGTACTGCCGCATCAGATCAACCGCCATGTCCTGATAGCCGGGCCAGTTGACCTTGTCCGTCGTGGTTTGCACACGCAGCTGCGAGTTTGAACTGAGCACCAGGCCAAGGAAAACACATGCAATGAGAAGGTTTTTCATAGTGTTTGTGATGTAATGAAGATTTAGGATTTAGGATTTAGAAATTAGAATTTAGAATTTGAGCCGGTCCCGGTTGAAACGATTCTCCTAAGTGGCTGAATAAGTTCTAAATTCTAAATTCTAAATTCTAAATCCTAAATTCTAAATTCTAAATCATTTGCTCCTACTTGATCTCCAACTCAGCAACTACCGGCACGTGATCGGAGGCAAGTGTGTGGACGGTCCAGGCCTTCTTGGCTTTCACACCGTCACTCGTTCGATAGAAAATGTAGTCGATGCGCTTGGCAGGTTTGTCAGCCGGGTAGCTTAAGCCGTCATCTTTTGCTTTGCTGGTGATCCAGGCATCCTGAAACTTTGAGGTGACCAGTTTATAAGTGTCGCCGGATGGCTCGTCATTCAAATCTCCAACGATCACAATCGGTCCGTTGGTGCTATCCAAGACCCGCAGCAATTGCTCAGATTCAAACAGCCTGCCATCCGCATACTGATAGTCCAGGTGCGTAGTCAGAAAGTTTACTATGTGTCCCGCCACATCGACCTCGATGCGCAACATACCGCGGCGTTCCGCCTCGCGCCGATTCTGAAACTTTCGATGCTCGATCTTGCCGATGGGAAAGCGCGAAAGGATCGCAACGCCGTACTCTCCGCCCTGGTAGTCGAGATTATGCGCAAACGCATAGTCCATTTTCGTTAACTTTGAAAGCTCTACGATTTCGTCGACTCCCTGAGTTCGTCGTACGCCTCTGTCGACTTCCTGCAAACCGACCAGATCCGGCTGCTCGTGATTGATGACCTCTGCGATGCGTTGCAGGTCCATCTTTTGATCCATGCCTACCCCAACATGAATGTTGTAGGTCATAACGCGCAGAGTTTTCCTGGCTGCCGCTAGAGCAGAGGTAGACCTTGCCGGGTTACCAGTGGTAACGGCGACAAGCAGCGCGATAAGTAGGCACGCTATGACTGGCCGCTTGCGGCTCATTTTCTTATTGACCTGGGCAGAACCTCTATTCTGCACTTGCAGGATTAATTGCTGCCGCTGCCTGAAACCCAATCTCGGTATGCGTGCCATCACAAAACGGTTTGTTTGATGAAGCCCCACAGCGACAAAGCGCAATACGCGGCTTGTCAACTGTGATGTTATTTTCTTCGGTGTCATATAGTTCGACTGGACCCTCAACGATATAAGGCCCGTTCTTAGACGCACGGATAGTAACTTCAGCCATTTCTTCCTCCGGACTTTTTCGCTGGTCTAACTTTGAATTGCATTCTAACATGATGTTAATTCGTAAATGGCGAATAGCAAACTCGCGCGCGAATTCTATACGCGTTCAAACGTTGTTACTGTTGCCCGCGACCTGCTGGGAAAGCTTCTGGTAGTACCGGCGCCAGACGGTACGCGCGTTTCGGGAATGATCGTGGAAGCGGAGGCATACCGCGGTCCTCAGGATCGCGCTGCACATTCCTACGGCGGCCGCCGCACTCGCCGCACCGAGACTATGTACCAGGTTGGAGGAACGGCTTACATATTTTTCATTTACGGAATGTATTACCAGTTCAATGTAGTCACCAATGTCGAAGAGAAACCCCATGCAATCTTGATCCGAGCGTTGGAACCAACCGAGGGTATTGAGGTAATGAGGCAACGTCGCCATGGTCAAGCTGATCGCAGTCTCACGAATGGGCCAGGTAAGCTGTGTATCGCGATGGGTATTGATCGAAGCTTTGACCGCGCTGACCTCGTAGGAAATAAGGTGTGGATTGAAGAGCGAGAGCAAGTTTCTCGCTCGCAGGTCGCATCCGGCCCGCGCGTGGGAATTGATTATGCCGAGGGGTGGGTAGACAAACCCTGGCGGTTTTGGATTAAGGGAAATCGCTTTGTCAGTAAGTTGTGAGGCTGAGGGCACAGAAGAAATGAATTTAGAATTTAGGAATTAGAATTTAGAATTTTCGAATTGCGACAGGGCAAGTGCAACGCCTAAACGCCAGACCCCAGCCTCCAGAGTCAATAAATACTAAATTCTAATTCCTAAATTCTAAATTCCTCGTCAGCGGAAGTTCTCGATCAGCATGATATCGCTCTCCAAACTGTCTACCTGTACGTAAAGAAGCCATCGGCCGTCGGGAGAAACGGCTAGACTTGGATACACAAGTTGAACTTCCTTCTCAACCTGCGAAATCTGAGTCGTCCGACGTGTGGCAAAGTTGAAGAACTCGATGGTTGGGTGTGACGTTGCCTTGGGGTTCACGAAGTAGATTCCCTGGTCAACCAACGCCCAAAAACCCTGGAGCGCCTCATCGAGAATTTGTAGTTCCTGGCCACCTTCAACGGGTACTCTCCAAATTCCCGGAATGCCGAACCCTTTACTATAGTAGACAAACTTGCCATCAGGTGATTCGAATGCCTCGCGTCCACCTTGTCGGGTTACTTGCGTAGCCTCGCCTCCTTCGGCCGGAACCTTCCATATCTGCCAATCACCGGTCTTGTTCGAGCCAAAGTAAATCCAGCGCCCATTTCGCGACCAGCTTGGCCGGACATCGTCGGCGCGGTTGGTGATGCGGCGTGGCTTGCCTCCTTCCGCGCCGATCACAAAGATGTCTCTATCGCCTGTGGCCTTGGAATCATCAGCTGTGGCCTTGGAATCGAAAACAATTTGTCGGCCATCAGGAGACCAGCGCGGGCTGCCGACGTCGGGTCCGCCGAACGAAGTAAGTTGCAAGGCATTCTGACCTTCAGCATCGCACACCCAGATCTCGTTACTTCCGGAGCGAGCTGATGTGAACGCAATTCTCTTACTATCCGGTGAAAACTGCGGGCCGAAGTCCTGTCGTGTCGAGGAGATTAACCTGCTCGGACCGACCGTGCCGCCGGAACTTCGTGTTCCAATTCTCCAGACGTTCGTATCTCCGAATTCTTGTGAATAAGCCAGGCGATCCCCCTGTCGAGAGATAGCCAGGGTGCAGGCGTTCTCTTCGCCTGCTGCCACTGGCATTGGGTTACCGCCGGTGGCCGAAATTCTTAAGAGTCTTAAGCCATTGTTTGAGAGCCACGAAGGCCATGACGAGAAAACGATCTCACGGCCATCTGCAGTCCAGGCGAGACCTCTACAGCTTCGACCATCAAAAGTAAGCCGCTTGGCTTCGCCGCCGCTGGCCGGCACGAGGTAGACATCAGCAGGACCAACGGTAACCCAGCGGAAAAATGCGAGCGTCTTCCCGTCGGGAGAAAAGGCCGGAGTCGAATCACCAAGGAGCCCGGCAGGGGGTGACGTCACCCGAAGCTTTTCAAGACTATCAAGGGAAAGCAAGAAGATGCTGTTGGGCTCGTCGGGCGAATCTCGCCCTGAAAACGCCAAATACTTACCATCCGGTGACCAGGAGAGAGAATTGCCGTATTCATACAAAGAAAAGAACCCGGAAGTTCCTGCGTACAACTTGCGCTCAGGGCCTCCAAGGCTGGGAACTATGAAGATACTTATCTGCGTTCCAGATTGTCTGACAAAAGCAATGTAGTTGCCATCAGGAGACCATGTGGGATACAGGTCGTCTTCCGAATTTGTAGTGAGCCGTAAAGGTGGTGTTCCAGTGTCATTCAGTTTGATATAGATATCGAAATTGTCGCTGTTCTCGCCGTTCCATGCGAAGGCGATCTGTTTGCCATCAGGCGAGAATGCGGGTTGCAGTTCACGTCCTGGAAAGCTTGTGAAAGGTACGATCTTCGGAGCCAATAATGCTGTGGCAGGCTCGCGCTTTGGCATGAACTTGTACAACGCAAGAGCGCCAAGAGCGAATGTCAAACCGCACAACACCAGTACCATGGTGAGTAAAGCACGTCGCTTGCCAGGTTTGATCCATTGGGAGTGTTCCAGCGCGATTGATCCACCGAACCTGGTCTGCAAGTACAGCCCCTGTCTTAACTCCTTTAGGTCACTGAGTAGTTCCCCGGCTGTCTGATAGCGTTCCTCCTTCTGTTTCTTCAACGCCTTTTGAAGGATCCGCTCCAACTCAGCCCCGACTTCTTGCGTGTCCGCCCTCAGAGGTAAAGGTTGCCTCTCCAGTATCGCAGCGATTACGTCGCTCCTTGTCTCGCCCGGAAACGGCACGAAACCAGTCACCATTTCATACAGCACCACTCCCAGACTCCAGATGTCGGTGCGCGCGTCAACTGCGAGACCTCTGGTCTGCTCAGGCGACATGTAAGCAGACGTACCTAGCACCACTCCTGACTCAGTGCTGAGCAATGTCAGCGTGGATTCTTCCGGCGTCGTAGTCACACTCGGCGATTCTGTGACCTTCGCCAGACCAAAATCCAAGACCTTTACGACCCCATCGCGCCTGACCATGACGTTTTCCGGCTTAATATCTCGATGCACAATTCCGGCAGAATGCGCTGCTGAAAGGGCACTTGCTATTTGGATAGCTACATCGAGTACTTCACCAAGTTTCATGCGCCTTATGATGAGTTGGCGCAGTGTTTCGCCATTAATGAACTCCGCGGCGATGAAGTGGTGATCGTCTACTTGTTTGATTTCATAGATGGTAAGAATATTGGGATGATTCAACGCGGAAGCCGCGCGCGCCTCCCTTACCAGGCGCAGTCGGTCTCGTTCAATTGAGAAGGTTACGGGCAAAAACTTGATCGCCACTTCTCGTCCGAGCTTCGAGTCGCGTGCCCGGTAGACCTCACCCATGCCTCCTGATCCCAGGAGCGACAGCACTTGATAATGGTCTAACTTTGTTCCTACGAGCGAGGGAGACTTCTCACTACTCAACATCCTGGCCGCTTCGTTCATCGCCTTGGACAATAATGAAGCTTCAGCGCTCTTTCCGCCTGAAAGGAGCGATTCTACCTCGTGGCGCAGATCTCGATCTCTCGCGCACGACTGCTCGAGGAACGCCTCGCGGTGCTCCGGCTCTCGCTCCAGCGCTGCGTGATAGAGCTGTGAGATCTGTTGAAATCGCTTAGGCGTCATCGCCGGTTAGACTCATTAATGACCCACTATAAATCTTTGCAAGTCCTTGTGGCGCGCGGGGTACTCCACGCGTCGCCTGGTCACACGACCATTCCCCATAACATTATGCTGTGCCCGGGGGCCGCGCTCTTTTAGATTGTTTTACGTCCACGAAAGATCAACCCGCAATCTGGCGATTTGTCCCTCCGGGATGATCTGGACAGGTTCGAAAGTTACCACAACTTCCCGTGAGTTTCACTGCGACAAGAAAGCGTTTTGTTGCTTTTGTCCCGACATCCAATTATCAAACTGAGCCGCTACGGCGAATCAATGAGGACTCGCAGCCCCGTGGTCCACGGCATGCACTCTCTCGCTATCTGCGATGATGGTCGCATCTATGCGGCCTGGCTCGACGAGCGCAACATCATTCAGCCTAAGGGCTTCAGCGATGGCTGAAGACCATCACAACGGGTTTCACCCCGTTAGGGGTGAGATGTCTATAGCCTTGGAGACTAAACCCCTCCGGCGCCGTTCGGAGGAGCGGAAGGTACTTGAGTCGCAAAGATCTAGTTAACTTCCGCTCCTCCGAACGGCGCATGGTAGGTGGCGATGTTCCGGGCTATATACATCTCACTTCCTACCGGAGTGAAAAACCGAAGCGTACCCGCGTGACCACCGCCGAGCCATCTGGTAATCTGTAAGTCGGACGAGCGACCTCACCCTTTTAAATCGGATAAACCAGGCAGCATGAAGCGTTTTAGAATTCACCCCCCACTTTTTGTTATCGGCCTTGCCGCAGTACTCGCAATCGTATTGTTCGACGCTCGGACCGGCCGTGGCCAATCGCAAAGCGCCAGTAAACCCGTCGAGTCGCGCGTAAAGCCTACTGTCCTGGTCCGCGAACGGCACGTCGGCGCCACGAACGAGATTGCAACCAAGTCCTCAACATTCGGCCTGGCAGTCACGCGCAACGCTCAACTCCGAACTGAACTCAACTGGATCTTCGGTGGCAAGCAACAACGCGGTTGGTATCTTTACGGAGCACTGATCGACCGGCTGCTGGGTACTGAAGACGACGTTACTTCGGAGGGCTTCGCGTCAGCGCTCGCGCTCTGGCAGGAGAAGTCAGGCTTAGAACCGAGCGGAGTGCTTGACGAAGAATCGCTTTATGCGATGGTTTCCCGGTGGCAGGATACTCGCCTCAAAGACCATACTTCGGCGCAACCCGAACAACTGCTCATCGCACCAGCTTTCGACTTCTACGATCCAGCGCGCCTGGACGAACTGCGGCAGGTAGAGCCTGAGACGTATGCCGCCTACAAGCGGATGGTTGCCGCCGCAGTTTCCGACGCCTCGACTGGTCTAGCTTCCGGTGCCACGGGCGGACTCGCGCCTGACGAAAAGTATTTGAAGATCCTCTCTTCTTTCCGAACGCGCGAGTACCAGGAACGGTTGCGGCGGGAGTCCCCCAATGCGGGTCGCGCCGGACTCGCCGTAAACAGCCCGCATTTCACCGGGCGCGCCCTCGACCTCTACGTCGGCGGCGAACCAGTGGATACGAAAGATTCCAACCGCGCAGTCCAGGTTCAGACGCGCGTCTACCAGTGGCTGGTGCGCAACGCTGAGCGCTTCGGTTTTCGTCCGTATTTTTACGAGCCGTGGCACTGGGAGTACGTGAAGTAGAATTTAGAATTTAGAATTTGGAATTTAGAATTTCCTGGCTTCCCAAGTACATGATTACAACTCGAAGGTGGCGTTGTTCGTGAGTGTGATTCGCGCGCTACAAGTTGCTAGTTTCCAAGCTCGCAATTCTAAATTCTAATTTCTAAATTCTAAATTCTAAATATTTCGCTCTTCCCAAGTACATGATTACAACTCGAAGGTGGCGTTGTTCGTGAGTGTGATTCGCGCGCTACAAGTTGCTAGTTTCCAAGCTCGCAATTCTAAATTCTAATTTCTAAATTCTAAATATTTCGCTCGCTCCTTCTTGCTTGTTGGGACAAGAGGCAGCACCCTCCCGTCTTCGAGTGCTCGTCCTTGCTCGATGCTACTCGTTTCAACGACGAATTGCGTTCTCCTCGTCACCTTGGATAGCATCTCTCTCATCGTCTCTTCATCAAGCCTCGATACGTCAACCCGCGACGACTGCAGCTCGGCGCGCAGACGCCAGGGCTGGTTCATCGAGCGGTCATACACGTCCGGGTAAATGTGCAGGACGCCGCCCTCAACGACTAGCGTGTCATAGTTAATGTCTACCGGTACGGGTTCTTCGAGGTTGACGGTGAGCGTGCGCGAGTTGCGCTTCGCGGCCTCGATGCGCTTGCGCGAGATGGGCGCGCCTTGCGCTGAGATGATCTTCTCTGCGAGATCGTAGAGATCTGAACGCAACATTCGCACGCAGCCGTGCGAGACGAGATTGGCGACATCAGTTGCGCTAGCGGCCTGGTGGATCAGGTAGCGGTCGCCCAGCGGGATTTTTAGTTTGCCGAGCGGATTGCGCGGATCGCTCGCCTTGATCACCTCGCCGGCCCTAACGCCTTTCTTCTGACTCACCCAGTCGCTGGCGGGTGGTATCCATTGGGGGTTCCAAATGATTTCGTCGGCCTCGCGGTCGCCAATGTAGATCGGATACTCCCTCATTCCGACGCCGACAAATTAGAAGGCACGCGAATTCCGTCAATAGCCCCAGGATAAAGCTAGCGGGCAGCAAGCCTGAGTCTTGAATGTGACCGAAACGGCTGAGGGGATTCTCTCCCGGATTCCGCGTTAGCAGTAGTGTGAACAGAACCATCGAGGGGTTGGCCCAGACCTGGCCTGAAGGATGATTGACACCTACTTGCGGTTGTTATATAAGTCGCAAACCCGGAGCAAGCATTTTCTGTCACGACCTGATATCCGCCAGTAACATCCTGGCCTCGACCATCCAGTTTCCTCGCTGACGTGGTTCGCATGCAACGAATGAACACCCGCCTTAGGGCAAAGGAGAATTACTATGAGTACAGCGAAGGTTTCCAGGACAAATGACAAGGCACTGAAGGAGGTTCAACGAGTGTTCGAGGATCTCAGACAGGCTATTAACGGACTTGAGAACATGATCATGGGCCAGAGGAAGATCAATGGACTCCTTTATAAAGCGAATGAGGAGACCCTAAACCTTGTCGTTAAGCTGGCTACGAGGCACGGGAAGGTGGAACCAGAACCAGCGTTTCTAGCAGCTAAAAAGGAAGTTGAAAAATATCTGGACGGGGTCGGCGGCGATGAGCCCCCTGGTTGTGAGCTTCCCGGGGGTCATTAGGGAAACAAAGAAGAACTCCCGGGACCTTCATACGATCCCGGGATTCTTCTTCCCAGACAAATCAGTCAAGCCTCACCCTTGTCATTACTTGTACTTGATAATCATTACATCGCTGACCTTACGCCCACGATCACACGCTAGTTGCTTGAAATCGGGGGACCAGGCGTAAGCGAAGATCTGATCTTCCTTGAAATTCGTAAGTTGTTTCGTTGTCCCGCTGTTGAGATCATAACTCCGGATATTAGACACGCCATCTACTGTATCGATGTACGCCAGGGCAGAGCCATCGCTCATCCACTGAACCCGCTGCCAGTCCATGATTGGAATTTGCAACAACTTTACCGGTGTGCCACCGTGAACTGGCAGGACAGCAATCCCCCGTGTACCGGCGTTGACGTAGTAAGTGCAAGCAATGAATTGATTGTTGGGTGAGACCGCCGGAAAGCGAGAGTGCTTGTCGGTCAGTTGCACTTGACCGCCGCCGTCGATAGAGACTTTCCACAATGTCGTCACAGCGTTACTTTGGTTGTCATAAAAGACCCATCGACTATCCGGCGAACAGGACGGGTACGAGTTGCCATCACTGAAAGTCAGCTGCCGCGGCTCGCTCCCATCGTTAGCATTCATCCGCCAGATGTTGAGACTACCACTGCGGTTAGAGGCAAAGACGATAAAGCGGCCATCCGGCGAGGTCGCGGGATTATAATTGTCGCCGGCATTAACAGTTAGTTGGGTTTGGTCTGAGCCATCTGGGTTGATCACTGATATGTTGAGATTGTTTCCAGCCTTCGAGGAGAACACGATCCGTCCGTTGCTCGTCCAACTAAGACCATAACCGCGGCCCACCTTTGAGGTCACTGCTCGAGCACGTAGGGCATCGCCATCGGGCGCCAACCATATTTCCCCGTCTTGATGACTTTGCACCGACGCGATCGTGGCGGCATCGCCTGACAAGCTCACACCGTCATATTCGTCAACATCATTGGTTAGTTTCAAGGATTCTCCGCCCGGGTAGGAGATCCGCCACAATTGATAAGGACTCGTCCATTGCTCTCGCGCACTGATTATCAGCCCGCTCATGTCCTCCAGCCAGGCAACCTGGAAGATTGAAAACCACTGTTGCTCGCCAACCGGTTTTTCCGACCCGTCTTCGACACTGACTGCGACCAAATTCATGTGATAGCCCTTGTTCCACCAGCCGGCGCCGCAAACAATAGTCTTTCCATCCGGCGCCCATGCGGGGCCCTTGGCAGAAAACCTGTTTCCACCTCGCCGGTTTGCCAAGGCCTGCTCTCCACTTCCGTCTATGCCCGCAAGCATCAAAAAATCTTCACCGCTGGCCCGATCAGAACGCACAAACGCGAATCTGTCTCCGTCGGGAGAGAAGCTAATGGGACTATCGACGCCATCCTTTATTTTCCTCGGCGCGCTACCTGGCAGCGCGACTTGATAGAGGGTGCCAACCTCGCTCTTTTCGGTTCGCGTGAAATACAGGTAATTGCCGTCGGGCGAAAAAGTGACACCGCGGTATTTGACCTGACTGGCGGGTACAAGAACTGCTGTTGCCCGCGTCGCGATGCTGGTAACTAGAAGCTCCTGCAATCCATCCTTGTCCTCCGCGTGTGCGACATGTTTGCCGTCGCGAGAAATTGCCGCGCAAACTGATTTACCTGAGTTCGTTAGCGGCTCCATCGTCATGGTTTGCGAGGGCGCGACTGGGCGCATAAACCAGGTCGCGAACCTTGACCGCGGTAGTTCGACGCCGAGGAATATGACAAAGACAGCAGTAACTCCGGTAAAGATTGCCGCTGTCTTATGTTCTCTTATTTCACTGAGGAGATATTCGGCTGTCGACAGCGCCTGCGACTTTATTCTAAAGAATACCGAGGAGCCCCTGCGGCCGCGGGTCATTTCGCGCCGCTCGTGGAGAGTTGACTCGAGGTCTAAGGTCGATTGCGCCAATAGTTCCGGCGCGACTTCGATTTCAAGTTGAGAGCGCAATTGCCGTCGCAATCTTTTTAAATCGGCAGCAAACTCTTTGACGGTGAGGTAGCGTTCGTTGCGCTCCTTGCTCAGAGCCTTTTTGATAACTTGCTGAAACCCCGCTGTCAGTCCCCCGAAGAGCACCAATTCGGGTGGCTCGCTTTTCAGGACCAACGCGATCACATCGTTCTTTTGGGGTGCTTCGAATGGCGTGATTCCCGTCAGCATTTCGTGAAGCACGACACCCAGACTCCAGATGTCCGTTCGCTCATCCACAGGCAACTCGCGAAGGTGCTCCGGAGACATGTACTTCACCGTCCCCATCAAGGTCCCTGGCTCAGTGTGCATCGTCGCGAGGGTCGAGGCCTCATGGAGGTTCTGCTGTGCTATCGGACTCTCATTGAGTTTAGCGAGGCCGAAGTCGAGGACCTTAATGTAACCGTCCCCTCGCAGCATTATGTTTTCTGGCTTAATGTCTCGATGCACGATGCCTGCCATGTGCGCCGCGGCCAGCGCTGCCGCAACCTGAAGGGCGACGTCCAAGGCTTCGGGGGGCGTTAGCCGGCCGGCCGACATCCGGTCGCGCAGGGTTATGCCGTCAATGTGCTCCATCGCAATGAAGTGACGTCCGTGCTCCGTTGTGCCAACCTCGTGGATCACACACACATTAGGATGGTTGAGAGCCGACACGGCGCGCGCCTCCTGTTCAAAGCGATGCACGCGCCGCTCGTCTTTCGCGAAGTCTTTGGCGATGAGTTTGAGTGCTACTTTTCGTCCCAGCCTCGAATCCTGGGCCAGGTAAACTTCCCCCATGCCGCCGACGCCGAGCAAGGACAGAATCTTGTAAGGACCGATAATTTGGCCGGCTGACAATTGCGGTCTATCATCGCCCAACATTCCTGATATGAATTCGTAGGCGGGCGCCTCGAGAAAGCCTTCGTTAGTTCGGTCCGCGGCCAATAGTGACTCGACCTCTTGCTGAATTGATCCGTCGCCGCCGCAAGCCTTCTTAAGAAAGCCTGGACGCTCCGCTGGGGCACACTCCTGGGCCGAGTCGAAGATTGCTTTGATACGCTGCCAGCGTTCGCGCGCGGTCATAACTCCCTACCAGTGGTTAGAGGTTTCCCTAGCTTTGGCCAAAATCCTGTCTATAACGCGAAGTTTGATGAGAAAACCCCTCAAGAAAAGCTTACGTCTTGGTCAGCTCGCGTTTTAGCCATGCTTTTGCAATCTTCCACTCACGTTCGACGGTCGCATGGGATATGCCCAATACCTCCGCAGTCTCCTCAATGGTTAAGCCTCCAAAAAAACGCAACTCAACAAGACGCCCTTGCTGCGGGTCGAGTTCCGCCAACCGGTCAAGAACATCGTGAAGTGCTAACAGGTCAGCATCGGGCTGCGCGCCAAAAGCGCCGACGTTCTTCAGTGACACATTATATTGATCGCCTCCGCGCTTGCTGGCGTAGTGAGCGCGCGCATGATCGACGAGAATGCGCCGCATCAATCGGGCCGCGACGCCGAAAAACTGTGCTCGGTTTTGCCAGCGGGGTTTGCGCTGGTCGGTAAGCTTCAGGTAGGCCTCGTT